>Ga0181594_10000033_pt1 | contig 92628 bp, 82 predicted proteins | sample 071ome_18_FD_145603 | JGI IMG/M metagenome (GOLD analysis project Ga0181594, IMG submission 145603) | Coastal salt marsh microbial communities from the Groves Creek Marsh, Skidaway Island, Georgia - 071413BT metaG (spades assembly) | ecosystem: Environmental > Aquatic > Marine > Intertidal zone...
GGTGGTACACGACAAGGTCGCCGTCGAAGACGCCGTCACGAAGCCCCCCCTCGAGCTGAACTTGGTCCGACGGCTCCTCGAAATACCTCACGATCGCACCGGAGAACGGTTCGAGTGTCTCCGGCATTACGTACACGCTGTCTACGACATCCAGAGCAGCGAGGTCGGTCCGCTCATGCCCGGAGCAGGCGGCGGCTGAAAGGGACGCGGAGAGCAGAAGTACGCGAATCATGGGAATAAGAAGGGACGGAGGAGTGATTTATGCATCTCCTCCGTCCCTCTTGTTCCCAACGATACCCAGCGGCGTCCGTTTCTACCCCGTCCGGCCGATGAGGACTACCGCTTTCCGATCGAGGTCAGCCGGCCGCTTCTGCCCCGCGATCCCAGAGCATGCCGTACACCATCCCGATGAGCGACCAGCTCACGAGCAGCAAAACCGCGCTCGCTCCGGCCGCGGCCAGCCCCCGCTGTCCGTTCAAGAGATAAAACACGTCGACGAGAATGATCTGCGAAACGGCCACAGTGATCGCGGCTTTCATGGCGTGGCCCATCTCCTGCACCACCCAGTCGTAGAGGAACATCAGCAGAATGCTCGTTACGAGTAGAGAGGCTGCGGCGGGCACCATCGGGTCCGAGGGTGTGTCACTCGCCGAGATCGGCCCGAAGAAGTAAGTGAGGCCGAGGTAGTTCACGACCATTCCCGTCACTAATGCGGCGAGAATCGGCTTCATGCGTTCGCTCATTACCAGACTCCTGGTCGAGGGGCAGCGAACAAGCTGCCCGGATAGGCAGCCGGACGGAGCGTAGCACCTGACTTATCAAGTGCGCAGCTTGTTCGCAACCAATAGCACCGTACAGCGGCGTCAGCGACCTCGCGAAAGGCCCACCGTCACGGCACCCAGGGGCCGCGTCCGAGTCACGACAATCAGGTGCATGTCACCTGCGTCGAGACTGGCCCGCTGTGGCGCCGACAGCTCCATGGTGACCCGGCCCTCCACCTGACCTGCGCGCAGGATGAGGTGCGCGACCTGCCAGCCCCCATCCGCATGCGGGTAGCGAAGCACCACGCCCAGGGCGTCCGCCGCATCCACACCGACCAGCTCAACGTCGAGCGACAGTCGATTCGTGACCGGATCGAAGACGACGTCACCCTGCACGGAGACCCCGGCGACCGGTGCCTCGATCAGCCCGGAAGGCACACCGACTTCGAGCGCCACATCCACACTCGGTGGCGCAGCCCGATCCTCCAGTGACGGGGTCGTGGCAGGCATACGCCGATGGTCGGTCGCTTGCTCGAAGGCGTATGCCATCGCGACAAGCCGCGCATCCTCGAGGGTGCGCGCCATCATCTCCATCCCGATCGGGACACCCGCCGTGAAACCAACCGGAACACTGATCGAAGGCAGGCCCGTGTTGGCCCCCAGGCTGCAACTCGATCCCCGCTGCGGGTCACCGATCACGGACGGGATCGTGCGCACGGTCGGGAAGACCAGAGCGTCGAGCGAGTGCCGATTCAGGGTCGCTTCGACCGCCTCGCGGAGTGGGCCCCGTTTCGCGAGTGCTGCCAGGTACTCGTCGGAGTTCCGCACTTCGGATTCGTTGCGGGTGCGCATCCTCGGCACGAGCGCTTCGTGGACCAGACCGGACTCGAGAATCTCCCCCAAAGAGGTAACGGGAGCGTCCGGCGTCTGCGCGAAATAATCGATCAGATCCCATTTCGTCTCGTATCCGATCACGCCCGAGCCCGAAATGAGAGAATCCAGGTCCGGGATCTCGACGGTCACGGTGTCGGCGCCCAGTTCGACCATCTCTTCGATGGCGGCCCGTACCAGACGAGCGGCCGCGGCTTCCTCGGGAGCCTCCCCGAAGTACGCCTCGAGGATGCCAATCCGGGCACCGCGCAGCGCGTCCTCGTCGAGCGACTCCACGAATCGCGGCACCGCACGACCCGTCAGGATCGCCGTCGCGGGATCGTTCGGATCGGTGCCTACCGTCGCGTCTAGCGAGATCGCGAGATCACGGACGGTCCGCGCGAGCGGGCCACCGACGTCCTGGGTGGCGGCAAGCGGAATGATGCCGTCGATACTCGACAGGCCCTTGGTGGGCCGAAGACCGACGAGGTCGTTCTGTGCGGCGGGAATGCGGATCGACCCACACGTGTCACTCCCCCACCCCACCGCGGCGAAGCTCGCCGCGATCGCCGCACCGGTCCCGCCGCTGGAGCCACCAGGATTCCGGGTGAGATCGTACGGGTTGAGCGTCTGACCACCCATCGATGAGATCGTGGTGATGCCGGAGGCGAGCTCGTGCATGTTCGCCTTGCCCAGGATCACGGCACCGGCGTCACGTAGCTTCGCGACCTGGAACGCATCGTCCGGCGCGTAGTTGTTCGCGAGCGCGAGCGTCCCCGCTGCGGTCGGCATCTCGGGCGTATCGTAGTTGTCTTTCAGAATGATCGGAATGCCGTGCATCGGGCCCCGTGGGCCCCGTTCGGCCCGTTCCCGATCCAGAGCTTCGGCATCGGAGAGCGCGTTGGGATTGAGCCAGACCATCGCGTTGATCGCGGGGCCCTGCTGGTCGTACGCCTCGATCCGGTCCAGGTACGCCTGCGTGATGCTCGCCGCGGTCGCCTCGCCCGAGACCATCATCTCCTGCAGCTCGACGATCGAGCGTTCGGCAACGGTGATCTGCGCATGGGCAGGCGCCGCGAAGAGACCGAGGGCGATCGTCGCGAGCGCGGCGATGTCGAGGCGCGTCATTCGAAGTCCACCTTCGTGAAGAGGAGCTTCAGCACGCGCCCGTTGTCGATGCGGAAGGCATCGTCACCCTCGAAGGTCGCGGTGCCGAAGAAGCCGGGGCCGTCGAAGGTCATCTCCTCCCCACCTGGACCCAGCTCGAACGTGCCGTGGCGACGGTGTGAGCCCATCAGCACCCCGTCCTCGACGTAGAGGGTGTAGATGGTCTGCAGCTCGGCGCTGTAGTACGTGCCTGCGAGGGCTCCGAGCTGTCCGGCCGACGGTGACCAGGCAGGCTCGTCCGTCTCGTCCTCCGGCGCATCCGGCTGCACCGGAGCCGGGTCGAGATGATCGCCGAAGAAGATGTCGAGAAGCTCGGCCGGCATCTGCCCACCGATGTTGGATCGATTGCTCAGGGTGATCACCCCGCCGTCCAGCTCCGGGAAGTAGGTGAAGCTGGCCCGGAAGCCCGCGCTCGAACCGGTGTGCCGGATGACCCGTTGGCCGCGCAGCTCGCCGACGTTGATCCCGAAGGCGTAGGAGAGCTCCTCACCGTTGTTCAGGACGCCCTGCTCCTGCATTTGCTCGATTACCGCCGGGCCACCCACCGCGGCGGACGCGTAGTTGTTCATCCAGAGCGCGAGGTCGTCGACGGTCGAGTACATCCCGCCCGCGCCGTAAAGAGAGCTGTTGTCGAAGACCCGCACGAAACCGTCGTCGTCAGGTGAGTACGATTCGGCCACGCCGGGGATCGACTGACCGAGCTTCGACATGACCGTCGTGTGGTGCATCCCGGCGGGGGCGAAGACGCGCTCCTGCATGAAGTCGGGGAAGGACATCCCGGATGCCCGCGATACGATGTCGGCCAGCATCATATACGCGGTGTTGCAGTACAGGTACTGATCGCCGGGTGTGAAGTTGAGCTCGTGCATGTGCTCGGTGAGCCGCAGCGCGTCGGCCTGTTGGACGGCGTCACCGTTCTGGCGGCCGGCGATCCCCTCCGAAGTGTAGATCTCCCGGAGTCCGCTCATGTGGTGGACCATGTGACGGATCGTGATCACGTCACCGAAGTCGGGTACCTCGGGGAGATGGGTCCGGATGTCGTCGTCCAGCGAGAGCTTGCCCTCGTCAGCGAGCAGGGCGATCGCGAACGAGGTGAACTGCTTGGCGACCGAGCCGATGTCGAGGACGGTCTCACGGCCCAGCGGGATGCCGTGCTCGAGGTTTGCCAAACCGTAGCCCTCGGCAAAGACGACCTTCCCCTCGCGCACCACCGCGAGGACGGCACCCGGCTCGCCGTGGTAGTCGGCCATCAGCTCGCCGACAGCGGCGCGCTCGTCGAGGGTGGTGACCTGAGCCTGCGCGGAGTGCGGAGCAAGGGTCAGCGCGGTGAGAAACGCGGTCGAGACGAGTGCGCAGCGGCGAGCGGTAACCGCCAGGGACGCGCTCGAGAGGGGGCCGGTCATGGGCTCCTGCCTGATTCGGGTGGACCGGCCCGCAGAATGGGATCCGGCCGGGTGAGCGGCCAGACCCCATTCGGGTCAGGGGATCAGAGCCAGTTGATGACGGTGAGGGTGCTCGTCGCCTTACCCCGCTCCCCAGCTGACGAAGGCGCCACCGCTCACGCTGGACTGGGCGGAGCCTTCACCGGGGGTGGTACTCAGGATGATGATGTCGAGCGTGTCTGGAGTGCTCCCGTCGGAGTCGGTGATGGCGGTGTAGAGCCCGCCACTCGGGGGGTAAGGAAGTTCAACTCAGAGAACGTGACCTGGGTCGGGTTCCCAGGGTGCGTCAACGTGAACTGCGTGAGGGCAGCATTCATGTTCTGGAAGGTGACATTGTCCACCGCGGTGAGTGACGTGACCCCCTGAAACGAGACCGAGCCGAATGTTACGATTTGGCTCTGGTCGCAGAATGAGCAGGGAGGTCAGAAATGAGCAGGAGACGACACACGCCGGAGCAAATCATTACGGCGCTGCGGGAGGGGTGAGTCATACACCCAGGTGTCACGGATCGCGTAGTAGTCGGACGGCAACAGAAGAAGGTCTACGACCCAACGAACTGCGCGAAACCGGCTTGTGGCTGTCGACTTGATGCTGAGAGCCAAATCTCGAAAGCGTAACGCCGAGGACCTGAGCAGCGCGCGAATGAACGGCATCACAACTATTCGGTGGACGATTCGTCCCACACGACAAGTGCACGGGTGTGGGTGGACGGCCCAGCACCATGGGATCCAGTAGGAAGACCGGCCAGCCCCCGTTCATCGCTGGTGACGAAGGGTGTACGCTCGAACGCCTCTCCTTCAGGTGAAAACGCCTGCCGCGAACTCCTCTGCCCGGTCAGAACGGTGAAGCGCTGAGCCTGCCGATCATCAGACCTTCGGGATGCCTCATCGTAGTGATGTAGACGCTCACCTGTCCCTGATCCAGGAATCTCCGTAATGACGGGGAGAGCGTGACCCCCACCGACCAGTTCCCAGGATCGGGCGTCTTCAAGCAGGTGCACCATCCGTACGCCGCCATCACGTCGAGGCACCCGAAGAGTCGCATCCATCACTGCATCGTCACGAAGATTCGGAGCGGTCCACTGATACTCGAGGCGATTCAGAGCGGGACGAAGCGTGAAGCTGATGTCAACGGAGGCAGACCGTCCCGTGTCGACCGTCGGGTCGAACTTCACGGGGATCGGACCTAGCATGTCACCACCGCGAAGAGGAGGCACGCTCCAGGGAGTCTCGCGCGCGGCCCATCGCTGTTCGAAGGCATAGGCCATCCCGACCAGCATCTCGTCGGCATACTCTCAAGCCAGCAGCTCCATCCCGACCGGTAAACCATCCTCCGAAAGACCGACCGGGATGTTCATGGCCGGCCAACCGGAATTCGAGCTGAGTCCACGGGTCGATCCCCGCTGAACCTCTCCGATCGCAGCTGGAATCCTCCGCACCGACGGGTAGGCAAGAACATCCACGTCGAATGCGTCGAGGACGGAATCGAGAACAGCGCGCAGACGCTCCCTGCGGGCCGGTGCAGCGTTGTAGACGTCGAGGGATTCTTCACCGGCCTGCTCGCGATCGCTCAGCTGTCGCTCGAGTGAAGGTGGTACGAGTCCGGTCGCGAGGAGATCACGGAGCGTACGGATCGGGCCCCCATCGGACGTGGCGAAGCCGGGCGCCGGGCTAGCCGTGGTGGTCGGCCGTCACTGGTCGACGGCGGGACGTTCGTCGAACGACGTGACCTGGGCGACGGCGCGCTCCGGCCAGACCCATCGCGCCTACCTCATCAGCGATCTCGGACGGACAGATGCCCCACACGAAGGCCGTCCGGGAGACGATCCGTGACGATATGCAGCGTCATCTCACCTGCATCGAGCCATCGTCGGAGCGCCGGCGAAAGCGTGACGCTACCCGTGACCTCCGGAGCAGCGGCCTCGTTCAGGAGATGTACGACTCTGAACCCCCCACCCGGCCGAGGCACCCTGAGCACGAGATCCAAGACCGTTCCGACCGTGGTTGCGGGAAGCGTGAGTGTGTACTCCAGCCGATTCAAGGCGGGATGAAGCAGGATATCCGCACGCACGACGAGCGACGCTGGGACCTCGTCCGCAGGCGCCATGTCTACGACCCTGGCCCGCGGCACCTCGTGGCCCTCGAGCGGCGGCGTACTCCACGGTCCCTCGAACCCCTCGGTCGCCTGTTCGAAGGCATACGCGATGGAGAGCAGCACCTGGTCCGCGCCCTCTCGTCCGATCAGCTCCATCCCGACCGGCCAGCCGTCTTCTGTGAAGCCGACCGGCACGTTGATGGCCGGCCAACCCGTATTCGAACTGAGCCCGCATGTGGACCCGCGCTGGACATCGCCGATAACGGCGGGAACGCGTCTCACCGACGGGTAGGCGATCACGTCGAGATCCAGTTCGTCGAACACGGAGTCCAGAACCTGTCGGAGTCGCTGACGCTGCTCCAGGGCATCTCGATATCGGTCTGCATCGGTACTCTCAGTCGCCATCTCCCGTGCGTACAGCTGCTCTTCGAGAGAGGGGTGCACCAACCCCGTCTCCAGCAGGTCGCGGAGGCTCCGCACCGGCGAAGCCGAAGACCCGAGATACGTGTTCAGGTCCGATCGGAATTCGAACTCGATCAGAGATGCTCCAAGGACCAGAGAGACGAGCCCCGGAATCTCGACCGGAATCGTGTCGGCCCCGAGATCGTTCATGCGGGCCAGCGCCTCTCGTGTGAGGCGACTCGGCTCCACTTCGTCCGGGTGGAGTTCGTATGCGGGGGTGGCGGAGAGGTCGGACAGGTCGATCGTCGTCGCCCCGTCACCCGAACGAAGGAATCGATCCAGGATGCTGGCCTGGATCCACTGAGTCGCGAGATCCTCGTCGGTCCCGTGAAAAAACTCGTCCAACACACCCACGCGAAGCCCCTGCGCCGATGCAGCGTCGAGAGCAGCGAGAAAGGACGACTCGCGACGCCCGTCCGCCCCCTGCACCGTCGCGTCGAGGGCAACCGCCAGATCCGTCACGGACCTTGCGAGAGGCGCCACCACGTCGTGAGATCGGGAGAGCGGTAGCACTCCCGATGCGAAGACTCGCGAATGCGTCGGACGGAGCGCGTACAACGCGTTGTTCGCAGCCGGAATCCTGATCGAACCGCACGTATCCGTGCCCCACCCGAGTGCAGCGAACCCCGCCGCGACGGCGACCGCCGTTCCTCCGCTCGAGCCACCCGGAGACCTCGTCAGGTCGTAGGGGTTGTGCGTCTGCCCGGCGACGGACGACAGCGTCGTCGCCCCGGACGCCAGCTCGTGCATATTGGTCTTGGCCAGAATGACGGCTCCCGCCGAGCGCAGTCGCCGCACGACCTCCGAGTCGTCCGAGGGGACGTTGCCGACCAGAGCCAGTGTACCGGCGGTCGTCGGGAGCCCCGCTACGTCGATGTTGTCCTTGACGACCACCGGGATCCCATGAAGCAGTCCTCGGGGGCCGGAACGGTGCAACTCGTTATCCGCGGCGGCGGCCTCCGCCATGGCATGAGGATTGATCGTCACGATGGCGTTCAAGGTCGGACCCGCCCGATCGTACGCGACGATGCGGTGCAGGTACTCTCGGGTCAGTTCGACCGACGTGAGAGAGCCCGACACCAGCGCCCGGTGGAGCTCCGGGACGGTAGCGGACGAGATGTCGACCTGGCCGGCGACGTCCCCGGTGCATGCAAACAGCGCCAGGTAGACGATCAGTCGGACACTCACATGGCTACGACTCTTAAAGCCCGAGCCAGTAGTTCACCTTCACGATGAACCGGTTTTCCGATGGAGCATCCCAGAGGCCGGCGAAATCGCGGCTGAAGTCGAAGTCGCCGCGCTGGCTGCTGCCGTACTGATTGCGCTGCCAGACGAAGAAGATCGTCGACCCGGGTCGGTACTCCCACCGAAGGACTGCGTTACCGACAAGCGAACGAACGTTGAAGTCGCGATCGCGGAAGGAGTAATCCGCCTCGCCGTCTCCATCGAAGTCGACGTTCTGATACGTGGTCCCGCTTTCGGTTGTCGTCTCACAGATGGAACTGCTACAGAAGACGCCCGATGGCTGCTCGTCGGTGGCGCCGGGCGTGAACGTCGTGAAGTCGAACGTCTGTGACTCGGCGAGCTGCTTGTACGCGACGTAGTCGCCCGAAGAAAGCAGCGGCTGCATGAAGAGCTCGAGCGTGAGCGCCGGACTGAACGTCCAGTTCAACCGCGTTTCCATCGACACGGTGTTCCGGTCCAGATCGGAGAAGATGTAACGCGACCCGAACGTCGGATCGTACGGAAGGGTGCTGGTGGCGGTGACGTACTGGTTCCCGGACCTCGACACCTCGTAGCTCGGATTGAACGACAGCGACAGGTTGTCTGACGGACGCACATTGAAGTTGGCGCGGATCTGCCGGCGGCCGCCGCGACCGATGCGGTCGTCACTCTGGTCGTAGTCGAGCCCGAAGCTGACCTGCTTCCGCCAGTCCGTGTTCACGTGCGCGTTCCAGGAAAAGCTGGCCGGACCCACCATTATTGGCCCGCCTCGCGTGTCCCGCCGACTCATCTTCTGCGGCTCGTACCGGACGCTGCCCCGAACGTCCCACCAGTTCCTGAGCTTCGCATTCGCTCGGAGCGAGTAGTTCCCGTTCGTGCGCGCGTCATGCCACGAGCCGACGGACCACATGTCGTCGAGCGCCTCGTGGCTCCAGTTGTGGAAGCTGGAGAGTGTCAGATCGTAGTTCTGGAAATAGCGGCCCGGCTGGATCTCCCGGTATGCCACACGGAATCCACCGTCGAGACGCTCGGCATTGGTCGAGAAGCCGATGTCGTTGACCTCGAAGACGTCGGAAACCTCGGCTGCCCAGATCGAACCGGTCCAGTGCTGCCCATTTCGCTTCTCGAACTGGAGGCGCCAGTCACGACCGCTCAGTGACGTTGCGGTCGGATCCACGGAGAAGCGTGTCGCGTCAGGCCGCTGAAGGAAGTGGGTCGAGGATCGCTGCACCCGGGTCATCGCGGTTTCAGACCCGCGGACATGACTGCCGGCAAAGAAGCCCCAGAGTGCCCAATCGCGGTTGTTCCACTGGTGCTCGAACCGGAGGCCTCCATTGAGGGCGGAGGACGTGAGCCAGTCGAACGAGCCATCCGCCGGGAGGTCACGGTTCATGAACGACCCCAGACCACGGATCTGAGTGGTGCCTTCGTTGAAGTCCTGACCCAGACTGAAGACGCCGAAGGTCGTACGCGGCTCGACCAGGAATTCGTCCTGCTGACCCGAATCGTACAGGCCCCGCCCGAACTCGTCGCCGGTCAGCGCGGCCATGGCACCAACAGACAGGCCACTCGTGGTGCGGCCCGCCAACTTCGCAGCGCCGAGGATCGTGGCATTCTGTGGCACGTCCGAAAACTCGACATCGCCCGGGGCCCGACCCTGGGGAGATCGACCGATCCGGCGGCTGTAGAAGAGCGAGTTTCGACCGCCCGAGAGGCCGAAGTCGAAGTTACGGGCATCCTCTACGAAGAACGGCCGCTGCTCCGGGAAAAAGACTTCGAACGCCGAAAGGTTGATCACCGCCGGGTCGGCCTCGACCTGCCCGAAGTCGGGATTGACGGTCGCATCGAGGGTGAACGCAGCTCCGAGTCCGTAGCTGAGGTCCACACCCATCCGACTACCTGTCGCCGAGCCATCGAAGAACGGATCGCCCTCGACCGCCGGTCCCTGCTCCAGGCTGCTCACGACATACGGGAGCACTTCCACGCGGCGAGCGGGTCGAGACACCTGAACGTCGTCGATACGGCCCATCTGACTCACGATGCCCTGCCGGGTCCGAGAGATCAGGGAGTAGTAGCTGCGTTCGTTCGACGCGATGCGAAGACGATGGAAGTTGATACCCCACGTCTGGGGCTCGTCCGACGCCTCATAACGGATCTGGGAGAGGGGGATCCGCATCTCGGCGGTCCAGCCCTCGGAATCGACGTTCACCGCCGACGACCAGACGGCGTCCCACGCTCCGTCCATCTTGTCGTCGTTGTAGAAGTACAGGTCGCCCTGCACTCCGGCGGCACTGACTCGGAAGTTATAGCCCGTAAGGCCGTCCAGATTCGGATCCAGATGGATGCTGAACTGATCGTACGTGCCGTGCTGGTCCCGGCGCGTGAGCCGCCGATCGATCAGTTCCGGCTGCGTGTCCCACATGCGGGCCGCGATCCAGATGGCGTCATCCCCGAACAGAACGCGCACTTCCGTGTCGTGCTCCGCGGGCCCACCCTCGACAGGCTCCCGCTGTGTGAAGCCGGTGAAGACCCGGGCGGTTTCCCAGTCGGCCTCGTCGATCTGACCGTCGATCTGGATCTCTTCCAACTCGCGCGAAGAGTCGAGCGGCGCTGAGATGGACGAGGCTGAGGACCGAGTCGGACGGTCACGGTCCACTCCCTCGACGCCTACTGACAACGAATTCTCCTGACCGAGCTGGCCTGAAGCCGGCGCGGCAAGGAGCGCACATGCGATGGTCAGAAGGGTCGCAGACCCAGAGAATCGAAGCGTCACGGGCAAAACATATGTTTACCCGAGAGGCGACTCCAGCGTTACCTCTCGGTGATCCAGCGTTCGACGGCCGGGTGAAGAGGGATCGGTGCCGTGGACAGATTGTCCAGGTCGATCTGTCGGGCCATGTCGTGCACCTGCTCTAGAGAGACACGATCATTCTCGAAAATGTTGAGGAGCGTGGTGACGATCTCGTCAGGAAGACTCTCGAGCGCAAACACCCAGTTCATGACCGCCAGTGTTTTGATCGGAACATCCATGCCCCGATAGGCGCCTTCGGGAATCGATCCCTCCGAGTAGTAGGGGTGCTCCTGGTACATCGCATCGAGCACCTCGTCGGAGAAGCCTATGAGGCGCATGTCCGACGTCGTCGTCGCCTCGAGCACCGCAGCTGCAGGGTACCCCACAGAGATGATGGCGGCATCAATCGCGCCGTCTCGCAGCGCCGCAGAGGACTCGGCGAAGGAGAGATACTGCGGATTGATGTCATCGTACGTGAGGCCGTGTGCGGAGAGCACGTGTCGGGCAAGTTGCTCCGTCCCACTCCCTGCGGCACCTACGGACACGCGCATGCCGCCGAAGTCGAACACCGACTGCGCCGGCGACGACGCCGGTACAAGGATGTGCGTCACGTTCGCATAGAGTGGGGCAATGGCGCGGAGCTCCGACAGCGCATTGGTGAAGTCCCCTTCCCCCCGCTGCGCCTGATACATGGTTGAGGCGATCGCCATCGCGATGTCCATCTGGCCGGACGCGACCCGGTTCACGTTCTCGACGGATCCTCCACTGACCTCCGCCGTGTACTGCCGTACATCGTCCGCGATCGAAAGGCGGCTGGCGATCGCACCCCCGAGCGGGTAATAGATCCCGCCGGTGCCCGCCGTACCCAGCGACAGAAACTCCTGAGCACCACCCCGTGACCCACCGCTGGTCGCGGTCGCATCCGTCGGGGTCGCGACCACGTCCGCGGACGGGCCGGCCGGAGGCGCCAGGAGGAAGAAGCCGGCTACAACTCCTGCGGTGAGGGTCGCACCCGCCCACTTGGGCCAGGTGACGGCAGGCTGCCCCTCGACGCGGAGGAAGACGAGGCCGACGCCCGCCAGACCCGCGAGGTCAGAGGCCAGACCCGGATACACGAGGAGTGCGGCAGCGAGCAGCGCGAGCGCCCTCTCCCACCCTTCCAGCTTCGCACGCGCAAAGCCCACGCCTCCTGCCGCCAGGGCCGTCACACCGACAAGAGCGGTCAGAGTCGCGATCAGAATCGCGATCGGTGTGCCGTCGAGCAGGAGCTCAGGTCCGTAGACGAACATGAACGGCACCACGAAGCCAGCTCCCGCCAGCATCGCCGCGTACAGCGCCGTTCGAATCGGCGGTGCACCCGAGATCCCCGCTGCCGCGAACGCGGCCAAAGAAACCGGCGGCGTCACGTTCGAGATGCAGCCGAAGTAGAAGATGAAGAGGTGCGCCGCGAGAAGCGGGACGCCCAGTTGCACCAAGGCCGGCGCGCCCAGGGCCGCCAGCACCACATACGCAGCGGTTGTTGGCAGCCCCATGCCGAGCACGATCGAACCGAGAGCCGTCAAGACGAGAGCCCCGAACAGGTTGCCCTGTGAGAGGGTGATGATCAGCTCCGACATGCGAAGACCGATACCGGTCAACGACGCCACCCCGACCACGATTCCCGCCGCGGCACACGCCGCAGCAACCTGAACCGCCCCGCGACCGGCACGCTCCATGATCTCGCGAAGCTGCTGCGGGGACGGTCGCGTCGACGGACGCGCGACAGCCATCAGAAGCGCGGTCGACACACCCCAGAAGGCGGCGCGCATCGGGGACCGTCCCATGCCGAGGAGCACGACGATGATCGCCAACGGCAGAAGCAGGTGCAGTCGGTCGAGGATCGGTTCCTTCTCCTGGTCCTCCGCCGGCTCGATGCCCATACGGGCAGCACGGAAGTGGATCGCCGCCAGGAGCGCCCCGTAGTAGAGGACGGCCGGGATGATGGCTGCAACGGCGACCTGCAGGTACGGGATGTTCGTCCACGTCGCGAGGATGAACGCGCCGGCGCCCATGACCGGTGGCATCAACTGTCCGCCGGTACTCGCCGCCGCCTCGATCGCGCCCGCGAAGAACGGCCTGAAGCCCGCGCGCTTCATGAGCGGAATCGTGAAGGTCCCGGTCGTAACCACGTTGGCGACCGCGCTTCCGGACAGGGACCCCATGAACGCACTCGCTACGGCAGCCGTCTTGGCCGGTCCTCCGCGGGTTCTGCCCGCGACCCGGTTCGCCATGGCAATCAGGAGCGCGCCCCCACCCGCGGTCTCCAGAACGGCACCGAAGAGTACGAACAGGTACACGAAGTCCGCGGAAACCCCGAGCGGAATCCCCCATACGCCTTCGGTCGACAAATAGAGATGCTCGATGAGCCGGGTGGCGCCGTATCCCCGATGGGCGAGGAAGCCCGGGAGGTAGGGCCCCGCGAAGGCGTAGACGAGCGCGAGTCCACAAACCGCGATAAGCCCCCATCCGGTCGCCCGCCGAGCAAGCTCGATCACAAGCAGGATCGTGATCGCACCCATGATCAGGTCCATCTGCGTCGGGCTGCCCGAACGCGCGACCAGCTCCTGATTCTCGAGCGCAAGGTACGCGCATGCGATGACCGACATGATCGCGAAGAACCACCCGGTGACTTCGCTGACGCGCTCACCTGTCGTCGGACCCTCGTCACCACCGCCGGCCCGGATACGCTTCTGAACACCGACCCCCAGGAACCCGAGGACGGACATCAGGGCCAGGTGCACCGGACGTTGCACCAGTGCCGTAAAGGGCGAGATCCCCGCCGCATACATATGAAAGAGCGCCGCGGCCGAAGAGACGACCGCAACCAGGACCGCGACGATCCGTCCCCGGCCAGCACTCACGGCGACACTCCCGCGCTCGGTGAGGTCCCCACGCCTACCTCGTCTGCAGGAAGCCGACGGCGACGGCGTACACGGCGAAGATGGTCAGCATGATCGTGGCCGCGCTCGCGAAGGAGCGCCGCCTGTCGATCGCGTGAGCACCCTGCGCGATTACGAGGATCGACCATATCACCGTCAGGTCCAGGAGCTTCGCCACGTTCCGCACGAACCCCGGCTCCAGGAAGCCGGCGATGAAAACGTCGACCGTCAGTCGCAGCTCGAGGTTCCAGGTCTGAATGACCAGCGGAAGCAGCAGAATGCCAAAGAGGACGGGAATGAACCACCCGTGGCAAACAGCCGCAAGATACTGAGTGAACCGGCCGTCATCTCCAAGAATGAAGATGAAGATCACGGAGTAGAGGGCGGCGATCCCGAACTGCAGAAGAAGCGTCGCAATGACGGTACCCGGGATTCGGCCGTATCGCAGGGCATTGAGCTGGCGCTCTCCGAAGTCCTCTACCGAGACACCCTGCTCGATCAGCTGCTGGCGAAGCGTCTCGTAGATGAGTTCCGCTGGGATCAGCGCGGCCGTGACAGCCGAGACCACCGTGGTCAGAAGGAGCACACCAAGCCACTTCGGCTGCTCGGCGAGCTGGTTCATCAACGTACCCGGACTGACAAGAACGTGGACCAACCGAAGCGGCAGAGCGCTGATCCGGGGCTCCGCGGGCATGGTCCCTGTCGACGGGTCGATCGGTTCATCCATCGTCGGTCACCCGTCCTGGAGCCGCGCGTGCTCGGTGGACTCGATACGAATCGGCAGCGGCGCAGGCGCCAGCGGGATCCTTACGGAGCCTTGGCCGGTCGCGGTCCGGCGGCTCTCGAACATCACGGACGCCTGGTAGTCCCAGAGCACGTGTCCCTCGACCTCGAGATCCGACGCCTGCGTCACCGACATGCCCTGAACGTCCACGTCGAACTCGGATGCGACCGTCCCGATCATCTCGAGCACCAGGAGTGGCCGCCCTGCAATCACCGTATCCCCACGGACCGTGTACGTCAGAACGGAGGTCTCCGACCGCATGCCCATGTCGGTCTCACCCTCGTACGCCACCGTATCGACCCACTGGTCACCGGCGATGACAGCCCTGCCGGGAAGCCCGGGGAAGAAGCTGTGCGCCAGCGCGATCCCGGAAAACATCTGACTGGCTTCCTCCGCGACATCCGGCTCCGAGTGAAGCATTGAATTCCCGATGCGGTCCAATGAGAACTCGAGGCTTCCGTTGATCGCACCTTCATCGATCGTGACGGGTGCGCCCAGCGGGTTCGAGATCGAAGCTTCGAGATCGGCCACGCTGAGCCGAACATCGACGCCTTGGGCCGCGGATGTAAGCCCGACGGAATACGTCGCGGTTCCTTCCTGACTCAGCTGCATGCTCTGGCCCATCATGGAGATCGACACCGTGGTCGCGGACGAGTAGCCGTACGTGAGGTCACGTGAACCGGACGTCGAGTATTCGAGGGACGGAGGCGCAGGAGGACCACCTGCACATGCACCGAAGACCGCAGCCATGAGGAGAGTGGCAGGAATCTTTTTCATGGGTTCACACCTCGTGGAAAAGCGCGTGCCTCGGAGCACACTCGCGGACTTCGTAAAGGATAGTGGGGGACCGACTTCGCCGCCTCCAACGGTGAGACGAACAGACTTGGCGGCTTCCGGGCGGGCTGATATCCTGTTGCTCCCCGTCGCGGTTCTCAACTGCGACGGGGAATGTATCCCGCCACGATCGTGAAGGTCTTCATGAGCTACCGCACCAATCCCGACAGGATTCTCGACAATATCGACCGGGCCCGTAACCGGGCTGCGGAGGCCGCGGGACTGTATGTGGAACGGCAGGCGATCGGCCGGGAACTCGACACGGACATGCCCGATGTCGATGCCACCACTACGGAGCGCATGAAGCGGATCTTCGGTGTGCTGGAGCGTGCGTATACGAAGTGCGCCCAGCGGACCGAGCTCGGCCGCCTCGCATCTCGCTTCCAGGCGGTCGGTGACATCCACCATCACCATGCCCGCGGCGACGTGAGCATTTCGATCCAGTACATGGATCACGAGCGCTACGACGACGTCGGCGTCTCTCCCTTCGAGATCCGCCCGTATCAGGTCGCGGACGCGAAGAAGGAGACCAAGACGAGTCGTGCGGATGTGAATGCACTCAAGATTCTGCGGAAGGAGCTGCGCGAGGGTATCCGCGCCACGTACCAGAAGCTGGAGCCGCGCATCAAGGATGCGCTCCGCGACCGAGCTGACATGGGTCACGTCCAGGTCCAGGTCACCGTGGATCTCCGGCCGGCGGAGTAGGCGCCCGGACTCCTGAGTCGGAAGCTTCTTCTCCTCTTTCTCGACGGCGTCGGAATCGGCGTCGCCGACCCCTCGGTCAACCCGTTCCTCTCGGCGGATCTGCCGACCCTCACCGAGCTGAGCGGCGGAACGCTACCGACCCTCGACGATCCAACGCCCCACGCGTCGGTTCTTCCACTCGACGCTACCCTCGACGTAGCGGGCCTCCCACAGAGCGGGACGGGCCAGGCCGCGTTACTCACGGGAGCGAGCGCCGCCGAGCTGAACGGGGGGCACTTCGGCCCGTGGACCCCTACCGGGCTTCGCCCCCTCGTCGAGGAGCGCAGCATCCTGCGTCGCGTGGTCGCGGCCGGCGGCAGAGCGGCGTTCGCGAACGCCTACCCGCGTGGGTGGCCAGGTCCTCGGGGAAGCCGAAGGGTCGCCGGCCCACCGCTCGCTGCACGGGGTGCCGGGCTCCTGACCCGACATGAGGAAAGCCTGGGACAGGGTGACGCGGTCTCCAGTGAGATCGTGAACCACGGGTGGAGGACCCACCTCGGCCACGATTGGCTACCCGACGTCACCCCAGCTGAGGCCGGGGCCAATCTGGCCCGCATTGCGGGTGATCATCACCTGACGCTCTACGCCCACTACTCGACCGACACGGCCGGTCACCGAGGCGGAATGGCAGGCGCGATCGAAGCGCTGGAGCGGGTCGATCACTTCCTGCGTGGTCTGCTCGACGCGCTGGACCCCTCGGTTCTCCTGCTCATCGCCAGCGACCACGGCAACATCGAAGACGTGCACTCGGGTCACACCCTCAATCCGGCACTCGGTCTCGCAGTGGGAGACACACCTCCGAACGCTTTCGAGCTGCGAGACCTTCGGGACATCGCCCCGTTCATCCTGAACGTTCTCGAGATCGAGGGCTGATCCAGGCATCCTGACGCCCACCGAGGCTGCGATCGTATCGCATGACCGAACGACCGCGGAACCTGGGTGCCCTGTTGACGGAAGACGCCGGGCTCGACCCGGCTGCGCTGGATTCAGCGCTGACCGCCGATCGTCACGATGGGGAACGAGTCGGGCAGACGCTCGTCCGTCTTGGCCTCGTCTCCGAAGAGCAGGTCGCACGAGCACTCGCACGCCAGCTCGGCCTCGGGTATCGAGCCGCTCCTCTCCAACCTGCGGACGACGCGTTGGGCATGGTCAACCTCGAACTCTGCAGGCGTCACGGCATGGTCCCGCTCACGGCCCGACCACGGCGGATCACGATCGCCATGCACGACCCTCTGGACCTTCGCGCGATCGACGACCTGCAATTCCAGACGGGGCGTCACGCCTACCCCGTGATCACGACCCGATCTGCCGTAGAGGCGTGCCTCGCGGGGGTGCAGGAGGGTGATGAGGCAGACCCTTCGGATCTCGCCGACCCTGAGGGCGGCTCTCTCCGAGTCGTGGTATCCTCCGACCGGAAGTGCGACGAGCTTCCGGGCCCCGATCTGGCAGACCTCGTTGCGGCCCTCCCACATCAGCTGAGGACCAGCCGACCCGGCAACGAATCGATTGCCGATGCCGAGCGTGACGCCCAGCGTGCACCTGTGGTACGCCTGGTGGACGGCATCATCCAGCAAGCGATCCAGGAGCGGGCCAGCGACATCCATATCGAGGAGACCGGCTCGGAGGTCCGGGTCCGTACCCGAGTTGATGGCGTTCTTCGTTCCACCATCGACCTCCCGGCCGGCGCGCGTCGAGCGGTCTTGTCACGTCTCAAGGTGATGGCCGGGATGGACATCTCGGTTCGACGACGTGCCCAGGATGGGCGGGTCACCTTCGAGCAAGGAAGCCGCCCCCTGACGTTGCGGGTCAACACACTCCCCACATCGGCCGGTGAGAAGGCCGTCGTCCGGATCCTCGACGGAGACGCAGCGCCCGCGGACCTGAGTGGTCTCGGTATGGCGGCACGCGATCTTCGTCGACTCCGCGCGCTGCTCGAGTGCGGAGAAGGCGTCGTGCTCGCGGCGGGGCCGACGGGGTCGGGAAAGAGCACGACCCTGTTCGCGGCGCTCTCCGAGGTCGACCGGGAGCGAAAGAACGTCATCACGGTGGAGGACCCCGTCGAGTACCGTCTGGCGGGAGCGAGCCAGATCCACGTGGATCGTCGCGCAGGACTCGACTTCGCCGACGCGCTGCGCGCGATTCTTCGGCAGGACCCTGACGTGGTCATGGTCGGAGAGATCCGTGACCGTGAGACTGCGGAGATCGCGATGGCTGCGGCAGTCACCGGACATCTCGTGCTGTCGACGATTCATGCGACGGACGCCCCCGGAGCGGTCATCCGGCTGCTCCACATGGGCGTGCCGCCCTTCCTCGTCGCTGGAGGGCTCGCAGGTGTCATTGCCCAGCGGCTGGTGCGCCGGTCGTGCAGCGCTTGCAGGGGGTCGGGATGTCCGCAGTGTAATGGAGGGCTGAGCGGGCGGACGGGCGTGTATCAGGTGCTCACCGTGACGGACGTGATGCGTGACGAGATCTCCGCGGGCGGCTCATCCGCCAGACTTCGGCGGCTCGCCATCGACGCCGGCATGGCCACATTGGCCTCCGATGCTCAACGAGCGGTGGCGGAAGGCCTCACGTCACCTCACGAGATCGGTCGGATACTCCGCTCCTTCTCGAGTGCGGGTCGACCCTGCGCGGCGTGCGATCACCTCGTGCCGTACGGGGCCCGCGGGTGCCCCGGCTGCGGTCGCCCTGTCGCCCGGTTTTGCCGCTGCGGTTCGGCGGTAGAGCCAGGATGGCGCTACTGCCCGACGTGCGTGCGTCCCGTGACCGGGCGGTAGCCCCTCAGCCGAATGTCGCCACGCGGGTACTGATCGCCTCGATCCGCTCGACATCGACCTCCACGCCGATCCCCGGGCCCGTGGGCACCGCCATATGACCGTCCGACACGGTGAACTCCGGTGACACGATGTCCTGATGCCAGTAGCGGCTGCTCGCCGATATGTCCCCAGGCAGCGTGAAGTTCGGCAAGGATGCGAGGGCCACGTTGTGGGCCCGCCCGATACCGGATTCGAGCATGCCACCACACCAGACCGCGAGGCCGGCATCCTGCATCATGTCGTGGATCTTCCGGCTCGTCGTCAGCCCTCCGACCCGGCCCGGCTTGATATTGATGATCCGGCAACTGCGCAGCTCGAGCGCCAGCTCCGTATCCCACTCCGTCTTGATCGACTCGTCGAGACACACCGGTGTCTCGATCTGCTCCTGAAGCCGCGCATGGTGGAGGAAGTCGTCATACCTGAGCGGCTGCTCGATCATCAGGAGGTCGAGCGGGTCCAGCGCCTTGAGTCGGTCGACATCTGCGAGCGTGTAGGCGGAATTGGCGTCCGCCATGAAGACCGTGTCCGGGAAGCGGTCGCGCAGTCCTGACAGCATATCGATATCGCGCCCCGGCTTCACCTTGATTTTCACCCGCGCGTAGCCGTCCGCGATGAAGCCAGCCACCTGGTCGTGCAGTTCCTCGTCGGTATCCTTGATCCCGACGCTGACCCCGACGGGCACGCGATCTCGCACGCCACCCAACTTCTGCGACAGCGACACACCGTCCGCCCGCGCGGCCATGTCCCACCCGGCCATCTCCACCGCGGCCTTGGCCATACCGTGACCTCGAACCCACCACACCGGAGAAAGGAGATCCGCGGGCGAGTCCGCTTCACGGCCGACGACGTTCGGAAGAATGAAATCGGTCAGGACGTGCCACGCTGTGTCGGTGGTTTCGTAGGCGTACGACGGGTCTGCTGATGCAACGCACTCACTCCAGCCGACCAGGCCATCCCCTTCCAGGGTAAGAAGCAGAATCCGGCGATCCTGCGACCCCCCGCTCGAAATCTGGAAGAACTCCTTCAGTCGGAGTGGGATCTCTCGGAGAGTGGCACGTTCGATCTTCATTCGAAGCCGTCTGGGTTCATTGGTGAAAGTGCGTCGGGAGACGTCGGACATCGACAAGCGGGCAGTCAGGCACCGATGGGTTCCGGCTGGGGCGCTCCAAGCAGCTCGAAGACTTCGTCGACCTGCTCCCAACCCACACGCAGCAGGAACGTCGAGTTCCGACCGTAGGACTTGCTGCCCAAGATGAAAAAGTCCGGCTCGGGATTCTGCAACGCATCCGCACCCTGACTCTCCTGAGCCAGACAATCCGCGGACGACGACAGCAGTGCAGCCGCCAGATTCATCGGGCCAGACGTCGCGTAGCACTCGTGCACCTGAAGCTGGCGATACATGCGTGCGTCCCCGACCGACCCCGTCATGGAAATGATGCGGTCCACGAGGACATGCTCGATGTCCCCCGCATCTGTTCGTAGCGAGACGTCGATACCCTCCTCGCCGGCCTCGAGCGCGTGCACCGAGCGCCCCAGACGAATGTCGAACGGCGACTCAGAGCCGTATGCCAACTCGTGCGCGCGTTGAATGAGGGAGTAGCGACGAGGGAGCGCATCGTTCTCAATTGCGCCGAATGTCGGCGCCGCGTTCCGGATGGCCCAAGTGACGCGGGTCTCCGGCGCTCGCTCAACCACGTCGACCAGATCCCGCGCGACCGTCTGAGCGGAATGACCAGCCCCCACGAGAAGAATCCTGAGCCCGCTCCAGCCCGTCGCGTCAGCGTGGAGTGCGGGTCCATTCACGTCCGGAATCCGTCGGATGATGTACTCGTCCGCATCGCGCTCACCGGGAGCCGCAATACCGCCGAGCCCCAGAGCGTTCGGATTGTCGTACGTGCCGGTGCAATCAAGAACAACGTGCGCATAGTCCACTCGCTCGCGCCTGGCGGCGTCCCGCACGAGAAGGCGAAATACGTGATCCGCACGCACGCCCGTACCGATCTCGTCGCTCTTCAACAGTCCGTCGCGTGAGATCTCCAGGACTCGAGTCCCGAGGCGCAAGTTAGCCGCAATATCTGGAGACTCAGCCAGCGGCCCGTACACACGGTCCGTCAGTTCCATGCCGGTAGGGCAGTCAGGGCTGTCGGGCGGCTCCTGTCCCAGGTTGTTCAGCCACGCACGCATCCGCGGTGAGACGTTCATCGTCCAGGGAGTGAAGAGCTCCACATGGCCCCACGACCGGACATTTGCGGCCACATCGTCCGCGGCCTCGTAGATGGTGAAGTCCCATCCCGCCTCGGCCGCAGCGACGGCCGCCTCCAGCCCGACAGGTCCGGCGCCCAGGATCGCGATCGTTCGATTCGTCATGCGGCCTCGTCGATATATGTAAGCAGGTACTTCGAGGTCCGGTGGCCCCGAGCGAATTCACGGACCTCGTAGCCAGACTGCAAGTAGTGCGTCAGCGCGTTTCTCGTCGCGGCACGCCACGCCTGAGCGAGCCCGAGATCCCTTTCCATCAGGCTCCCGACATCAGAAGGGATCGCGACGCTCAACCATTCGTGCTCGAGCCCTAGATCGACGCGTCCAGGGACCGGTAAGGCGTCGGAGCGTATCGACGCGTCCAGCACGACCCCGATGGCATTCGGGTCGATGGACGCCAGGTCGAACGCATGGCTCGGATCGTTCACCACACGACCGGCGACACGGTCCGTCGGCAGCTGCCACAACGGGACGAATCGGTCTGTACCGATCCCTCGATGCAGAGGCGAATCCGTCTGCCCGTACATGTCGATCCGATACTCACGGATCACGGCTCCGAGTCGCGTGAGATTCAGGTGCGCGTTCCGGCTCTGAAGCGGGTCGAAGGTCCAGAACATCTTCTCGATGCCGAGCGCCATCACCTCGTCGCGCTGATAGGCTTTCAGACGCCTCCCGAGTCCGGCATCACGAATCTCGGGCCGCACCGCGAGCATGTCCGACCAGTGGACGACCTCTCCGTCGCGGAGGCCTGTCAGTCCGAAGACGAAGCCGACGAGTCGTCCATCCCCGTCGTAGGCACCGGAGGACACACCTCCGAGGATCTGCCCCACCTTGAGGATGGCGGGCGCGACCCGTTCAGAGAAGCCGTGCCCCCAGGTGTCCTCCTGAAGCGCCACGCACTCGTGGCACTCCTCCATCGTGCGGAAGGGTCGGATGACGTAGTCGGTCATACCTGGCCCCGGAGCCCGATGGCCTCCCCGAGACGTTGTCGAAGGCTGTCGTGCGTGTTGATGTCGAGAAGGTCCAGTGCCGGGAGACCCGCGAGGGCGTGCACCAACTCCACTCCGGCCAGCGTGTTCGATGCAGGGCCGGTTACCAGGTCTACGTCGCGCTCCCAGGCATCGAGGATGCCGACGACCGCGTACGGGTCCGACGCCGCGAGGATCGTGTAGGCGATGTTCGATCCGAGCATGCCAACCAGCACCCCTCCATTGTACGGCTCGAGTGGAGAAGCGCCGGCTTCGATTACGGCAGCCGTCGCGCCAGTCTCGGCGATGCGGGAGAGAAGCGGTCCGATCGCCGCTCGGTACTCGTCCGGGGTCACCACCGTCGTGGGAAGGCCTGCATCGACGAAGTCGAAGGTGAAGTCGGCACCGGCGTCCTTGAACGTCAAGGTGTCGTGCCGGCGTCCGGCACCCGTGAGCTTCGCGCCGACGACGGTGTGGCCCAAGGCCTTCAACTGACGGACCGCCACGCGACCGGCGTACGTCTTTCCAGCGGACATCGAGGTGCCGACGAGAAGTACGGTGGGCAACGCATATGGTGTCCCCGACGGCTCTGGCGCGAACTCGTCCATGTTGACCGAACGCCCCTCCTGCATCACGTGGCCTCGGTATCGAAGCGGCAGGAATGCCTTCGAGAATCGAGACTTGGAGGTAGCGAGCCCCATGCACCCGCCCGCGGTGAGGCAATGCATCAGGCCGTCCGCTCCCACGTTCTCAAACGATCCGGTGGCCTCGAGGGTGGCTGCTCTCCGTGCCAGGGCGCCCACCAGAAGGTCTCCGGCGAGCGGCGTGCATGTGCGGCCGGATGGCAGCTCGAACTGGTCGGTCAGAGACTCTCTCGGCAGCACCTCGGCCACGACGTAGTCACCGGATCGCCATGCCTCACGATCCACCTTTTCGAACGGGAACGGCCACTCCGGTAGATCCGCGATTCGCGTAACCGATCCCATGAGCAGCGGGCTCATCGATGTCCTCCTCCCTCTACTTCGTCGTCGTGACCGGTGCCAACAGAAGTCGCGCGAGCAGTGCACACCGATCGAGGGAGGGATCGATCACGATGTGCTCGTGATCAGCATGCGCTCCATCTCCGATACACCCGAGCCCGTCCAGAGTCGCAGTATAGAGGCTGGTCGTGTTCCCGTCGGACCCGCCCCCGGCCATTCCATGATCGAGATCGAAGCCGAGTTCTCCACCTCGCAGCAGGGCCTCGTTCCATAGCGCGACATTCCTCGGCGTCCGCTCCAGGGGAGCAACGCGAACACCGCCCTTCACCTCGATCGTCACGTTGGGGGTGACGGGTTCGATCGCATACACCCGCTCCTCGACCCTCCTGCCGTACTCCATCGACGAAACCCGCACGTCGACCGATGCTGTCGCCTCGGCAGCGATCACGTTCGGGCGTGTGCCTCCGCCGATCAGGCCGACGTTGACCGTGGTGCCGTGCTCGGGATCGTTGAGACGGTTCAACTCCTGAATGACGTGCGACAGTTCGACGATCGCGCTGGCCCCGGCCTCAGGGTCGAGGCCGGCATGCGCAGCCCGCCCCCGAACCGTGATCTCGAATCGCCCGAGCCCCTTCCTGGCCGTCTTGATGAGACCCGATGGACCCAGCGCGGGCTCGAGCACGAGGGCCCGGCTCGCGGCACGGGCCAGACGGCGCACATGCCTCTTCGAATCGGGACTCCCGACTTCTTCGTCGGAGTTCACGAAGATCACGGGGGCGACGTCAGGCTCCTGGCCGAGGTCCCGGAGCGCCCGGAGCGCGAACACGATCAGGCTGAGCCCACCCTTCATATCGAGGGTTCCCGGGCCGTGCAGCCGCCCATCCTCGACGTAGACCGGCATGCGCTCCAACGTCTCGAGTGGCCAAACCGTGTCACTGTGCCCGATAAGGAGCTGGCTCGGCGCTCGCTTCGAACGGCGCTTCGGCATCGCCAGGAAGTGGTTGCCGCTCGTGCGCCCTTCGACGACGCGCACATCGTACCCGAGATCGGTGAAGGCCGGTTCGAGCAGCGCGTGCACCTCGGACTGCGTCGCGGGATGATCCGTGGGCGACTCGACGAGACACAGAGTCGAGAGGAAGTCGACGAACTCGTCCTTCATGCCCCGGACGTGTTCGAGTGTTCGGAAACCCTCCTCGGTTCCCCGGCCGTCCAGGGCGGCGTCCACAGACATCAGAGAGACCACCCCGCGTGGAACGGGAAGGCCAGCGTGTCGCGGACTTCCGCGTACCGACCCGGTGCCAGGTACGCCAGCAGTGGACTCGCGGCGAACACTTCCGCGTCGTCCCGGTCGGGATCGCGCAACGCATCCTCCGCCACCAGGGCCTCGACGATCCGGCCCGTAATGAGGCTGTTGATGCCAAAGTCGTCGATCACCCGGTCCGTCTCGCACTCGAAATGCAGATAGGCATCCTGCAACAGAACGCCATCGACCTTCGTCGCCGGTCGCGTGGTCAGCAGATCCAGGGCTGGCTTGGTATCCTCCTCGCACCGGGGTGCCGCCGCCAGGCTCGCGAAGAGCACCTGAGACGGGCGTGGAAAGCTTACCGTGAAGGCGCCTTCTCTGATCGCGTTGCGGTACGTCGCGTGCCGGGGGGTGCACACGAAGCCGAAGCGGTTTTCCCAGCCCATCGGCATAGCCATGTGCTTCGGGGCAAGGTCGAAGGATCCGTCTTCTTCGCGCGTGCCCACGACGACGAGAGGGAAGACCTGAAAGAACCGGTCCCAGACCGGGTGCTCCGTGCCCAGCGCGATCAGCCCGGCGCCGTCCGTAGAGTCAGACTGATTCACCTGTAGTACCCCGCTTGCTGATAGCTCCGATCGAGCAACTCGACCGGATGAACGACCTCACCGGAAGCCCCTTCGATTCGAAGGCCCGCACCGATCTGCATCATGCAACCCGGGTTCGGGGTGCATGCAAGGTCCGCCCCGGCTTCTCTCACCGAAGCGACCTTGTCACCACCGATCTCCGATCCGAGCTCCGGGTGTGTCATGCCGTAGATGCCCGCACCTCCACAGCATTCGTCCGCGTTGGCAACCACGCGCACCTCCACACCGGGGACGGCCTCGAGCACCTGGATCGGCTCGCTCGTCACCCCCTGTGCATGCATCAAGTGACACGGATGGTCGTACGCGACACTGCACTCCACTCGCGCACCCGACCGGGGCCCCGTCGAAGCCAGGAGCTCCGATACATCCCGCACACGCTCGGAGAACGCCCGGGCGCGTGTTTCCATCACGTCCCCTTCGAAGAGGGTGCCGTACTCCTTCATCGCAGCCCCACATCCCGCAGCGTTCACGGCGACCCAGTCGACACCCGCCCGCTCGAACGCCTCGATGTTCCGTCGCGCGAGCCGTCGCGCCATCGTCAGATCACCCCCGTGCGCGTGCAGTGCCCCGCAGCAGTCCTGACGGGTTACCACCCGCACGTCGAAGCCGTTCACATCGAGCGTCCGCGCCGTCGCCTCGTTGATGCGGCGGTACAATCCATCCTGCACACATCCCTGAAGTACACCGACTGAAGCCCTACCGGAATCGAGAGGGTCACCCGCCGGTGACCGCGAGGTGTGTGAACCCGGCCGGGGGACTCCTTCCGGCGAGGATGTCCTGTCTGCGAACCGTGGCTCTTCGGTTGCCGAGAGCATGGCCAAAGCGAATCGCAGCTTGCCCGCCACACCTTCGCTCCCCAGGCGCCGCACAGCAGCACGTGCCAGTCCCGTGGACCTCATCACACGTCCACCCAGAAAGAGCATCGCTCGGAGCACCGGAGACCCCATGACCGTCAGCAGCGCACGCGTGAGCAAGTCCGGATGTCGAACTTCGGACGCGGTCTCCCGGGCCAACTCGAGCAGAGTGCCGTACTCGACGCCCGAGGGGCATACCGGCTCACACGCCCGGCATCCGAGGCAGCGATCGATGTGGACCTGAAACGCATCTGAGGCCGGATCGAGACGACCTTCGACAACCGCCTTCATCAGGTGCAACCGACCACGGGGCGAGTCGTTCTCGTCACCGAGACGATTGTAGGTCGGGCACGCGGGGAGACAGAACCCACAATGCACGCACGGAAGCAGCCGTTCGCGCTGCGCCTCGAGCGCACGGGCGAGTCGTACGCTGGCGGTGGTCACGGTCGCGTCGGCCAAAGAACGCCGCCCGGGTCGAAGATGGACACGAGACGCTCAGAGAGGCGGATCTCGGCGTCGCGGTGTGGCGTGCCGGCGGGTCGATCCGAGCCCGCCCAACGACCGACACGAAGCGCTCCACCGGCCGACTCAGCAACAACCCGGACCATCTCCACAGCCTGTGGGTCGAGTCGATCAGAGCCGATGCGAATGCGGCCGGCGTACGAGTCCACCACGAACGCATCCACGCCGGCCTCCTCCACCGCCGACAGGACCTCCGGGAGATGCGTGGGAAGGACCGAGACCTCCAGCCCACATGCTTCGACACCGCCGGAATTCCTCAGCTCGTTCAGAAGCGCGTCCACTCCACCCTGCGACGCATCAACCACGTCCATCGAAGAGCCGATGTGCGCCTCGATCGTCGCCTGATCTGCGGAGACCGTCGACTCCGCCCCGTGAAGCCGGAGGACGAGGGCAGAGCGCCCGTCCAGCGCGGTCAACGCGCCCGCCACGACGATCGACGCGGGGAGGACGGGTGCCGTTCCGACCGCGAGCGCGAGGTCGATCAAATCAGGCACGGAGGGACCGGTGATCATGAGCACGCGCTCATGCGAGGGAATGGGGAATGCGCGCAAACACACGGACGTCACGACGCCCAGGCGTCCCCGTCCCCCGACGACTGGCCGCAGAAGGTCGTACCCCGCCACGTTCTTCACGACCTTACCACCGAGTCGCAGGATCCGGCCGTCCCCGGTCACAATCGTGGCGCCCAGGACGTGATTCTTGAGCGCCCCGTACCCGGCCCAGAGAGGACCGTGCTCGGCGACCGACACGAACCCGCCGATCGATCGCTCCCTCACAAGAGGCGGATCGAACGGAGCCCACTGTCCGTTCTCCCGAAGGGCGTCATCTACCTCACCGAACGTCGTCCCGCTCCCCGCGGTGATGGTGAGGTCCGCGGGCTGATACTCCTCGATCCCGGTCAGGCGGGACGTTTCGAGTACGATGAACGGACGGTCCGCGACGGGTTCGGCATGGCTGCCCGTGCCCAGGGGCAGAACGCCCACGCCTTCCTGTGCGGCCCACCCGAGCACCGCCGCAACCTCTTCCGCGGAGGCAGGCGATGCGGTGAGCACCGGCTGTACGCCTGGCATGAGCCGGCCAGCCACCTCCGAAGCGTCGCGGATCTCAACGCCTGATGCCGCGCCTCTGAGGCTCTGAGCGAGTGTCACTGCACGACCTTGCCCGGATTCAGGTTTCCGTCGGGATCGAACACCCAGCGGACCCGCCGAAGCATCTCGAGCTCCACTTCGTTGTGAACCAGCGGCATGTAGCCGCGCTTGTCGACGCCAACTCCGTGTTCGCCCGTGATCGTGCCACCCACGGACACGCAGAGCTCCATGATTTCACGCGACGCCTTCTCGACTCGCTCCAGCTCCTCCGGGTCCTGCCGGTCAAAGAGAATGTTCGGGTGGAGGTTGCCGTCTCCGGCATGGAACACGTTGGCGATCTTCAGATCGTATTCCGTCCCAATCTCCGTGATGCGGGCGAGGACCTCCGGAAGCCGGGTACGCGGCACCGTTGCATCCTGCACGAGGAGATCGGGAGCAATTCGGCCCATCGCCCCGAACGCCTTCTTCCGACCCTTCCACAGCCCCATCCGTTCATCCTCCGACCTCGCCCGCCGAACCTCCCTCGCGCCCGCGTCGAAGCAGCACTGCTCGGCGCGATCCGCGTCCTCGTCGAGACCCGCCTCGGTGCCATCGAACTCGATGACGAGAGCCGCGCCGGCGTCGGTCGGGTAGCCCGCCGCGAACACACTCGCCTCGACGGCGACGATCGTCGCGTGATCCACGATCTCCACGGCGGCCGGCAGGAGCCCCGACGCGATGATGTCCGTGACCGCGCGACCGGCAGCCTCCATCGTGTCGAAGATCCCGAGCAGGGTCCGTACACCCTCGGTCTTTGGAAGCAGGCGAACCTCGATCTCGGTCGCGATCCCGAAGCACCCTTCCGAGCCGACGAAAAGGCCGACGAGGTCCAGGTCCATCGCTGCCTCCCTTCCCGCCCCCCCGAAGCGAACCACCTCCCCCTTCGCCATCACCACCGTCAGCCCGGTGACGTACCGCGCGGTGACGCCATACTTGAGGCAGTGTGGCCCGCCCGAATTCTCGGCCACATTCCCGCCGAGCGTACACGCCGACTGCGACGACGGATCGGGCGCGTAGTAGAGACCGTAGGGGTCGGTAGCCTCGGTGAGCCGGGCGTTGATGAGGCCGGGCTGGACCCTCGCGATGCGGTTCTCCGCGTCGATCGCCAGGATCCGGTTCATCCGGGCGGTCCCGACGATGACGCCGTCGGGCGTCGGCAATGCGCCACCCGACAGCCCCGTGCCGGCACCACGGGGAATCACGTCGATGTCCTCTTCGTGCAGCACCCTGAGAACCTTAGACACCTGCTCGGTCGTCTCCGGCAGAACGACCGCACGCGGAGCGACGCGATATGCCGTAAGGCCGTCCGACTCGTACGCGACGAGTCGGTCGGGGTGCGTAATCACCTGATCCGCCCCGACAATGGCTCGAAGCCGGTCGGCGACGGTGTGAACAAGCATCTGAGTCATGATGGAGGATACGCCGAAGTCACGAGGTGCCGCCATCGCGCACGTAGTCGACCAGCGCACCGAGCGAGAGACGCGCGGCACCACGAAGTCCGTCCGGGAGTTCGAGTCCGTACACCACATCGAGCAGTCCCTCGATGTCCGCCGTCGGATGCTCCTCCATCGCACGTCGAGCCTGTTCGATGCGTCGCCTGCGATGGGACTCGAATCGATCGATCGCCTCGCCAGGATCCTCGAGTGGTGGTCCATGAGTGGGATACATCACCGCAGGGGAGATCTCACGAACTCGCTCCAGCGAACGCAGATAATCCGCCACACAGCCCGAATACTCGGCCACCCAGGTCGTGTCGCCCTGACCGAGGAAGAGGTCACCCACGAAGAGTGCGTCCCGGTCAGCCCAGGCAAAGCTCAGGTGCTCGGGCGTGTGGCCGGGCGTATGCAGCGCCACCAGGTCGCCGGCATCCGTGCTCACCACATCCCCGTCCTGAAGTATCTCGTGGACCTCATCGAGCCCTTCGGGGCCGTGCACCCGAGCACCGGTCAGCCGGGAGAGCGCCGGCGCCGCGGCCGCATGGTCACCGTGGCCATGCGTGAGCACGATTGCAACGTGCTCGGCAGTCTCGACCCGGGACGCCAAAGCCCGGACGTGGTCTTCCACGTCCGGGCCCGGGTCGATGATCGCGACTGAGCGGCTTCCTACGAGAAACGTCCGGGTCCCGTCGAGCGTGAAGGGCCCGGAATTCCCCGCGTTCAGGAAGCCCGGGTGAAGCGTCAGGAGGCCTCCCGACGCTCCGCGGCCAGCTGCTCCGCCAGCTTATCGGCAATTCCGATCAGGGCGACTTCGTCTTCCTCGGTGAAGGCACCCTTCTCCTCGGAGTCAATGTCGATCTGTCCGAAGATGTCCTCTCCTGCGCGGATCAGGACAACGAGTTCGGACTGTACATCCGGCGAGCACGCGAGGTAGTTCTCCTCGGCACTCACGTCCGGGATGTTGAGGTTGGTGCGCTCCTGAATCGCCCGACCGCAGACCCCCGTACCGACCGGGATCTTGGCGTGCTCGGTCGGCTCGCCCACGTAGTTGTGCAGCCACAGCTCGTTGTCGTCACCGAGCAGGTACACACCGACCCAATCGAAACGGTTGTCTCCCTTTTCGATCGAGCGTACGGCAGCGCGAAGCAGCGCATCCGAGAGGTGACCCTCGTCGCGCATCTTCTGGAGGTCTTTGATGGTCTCAGTGGAGTCCAGCATCAAGTGATGTCCAATCGAAGTGTTCGACCCGTTTCGGCGCGGTCCCGAACGAGCGCTTGATGTCCGCAAGTGTGCGATACACCTCCCTGCCGGTCGGCGGCCCTCCGTGCGAGGGATTCCCGCGGTCCCGACCGGCGCGGGCACGAAGGGTAGAGGCACCGCAGAAGGGCGTCAACGTACCCTTCACAGCAGGGTTGGACGCGTTTCGCTGCAGGCATCCTACCGGGGTGTGAAGTCCGTGTCGGGGCGAAGTCTGCGGATGAAGGCGGCAATCAACTGCGCCGTATGGAAAAGGTCCTCCACATTCACGATCTCGTTCGGAGAGTGCATGTAACGGTTCGGCACCGAGATGAGCCCCGTCGGCACTCCCGCGCGCGTCAGGTGAATGCCATCGGCATCGGTCCGCGTGGCCTTCGGGGAGGCCTGGATCGTGTACGGAATTCCTTCCTCCTCCGCGACCTCCGCCAGCATTTCGAAGACGGCGTTGTGGGCAGCGGAACCGCGACTCAGTACCGGCCCACCCCCGAGGGAATGTTCACCCAGTTCCTTCTTGTCGATGTCGGGAACGTCCGTGCTGAATGTGACGTCCACCACGAGAGCGACATCCGGATCCAGCGCGTACGCACTGGGACGCGCGCCGCCCCCCTGGTATCCGATTTCTTCCTGAACGGTCGCCACGGCTGTCGCGCTGGCCTGCAAGTCTCCCGGTTCGCCCGCGAGCAGTCGAACCGCCTCCAGCACGACGAAGGCGCCAATACGGTCGTCGATAGCCCGACTCGCGATCAGATCGCCCGCGAGCCGCACCATCCCCTGAGCGATCACCATCGGATCGCCCACGCGAAGACCCAGGCCAGCGACCGCCTCGCGGTCTTGCGCACCCACGTCCACCCAGAGCTGCCGGGTCTTCGAAGACTTTTCCCGCTCATCCGGCTGCATGAGGTGGATGGCCTTCTTGCCGATGACCCCGGGCACGTCACCCTCACGCCCCAGCACCATCACCCGCTGACCGACCAGGACCTGCGGGTCCCAACCTCCGATCTCGTCGACATAGAGGAACCCCTCCTTGTCGATATGCGTCACCTGCAGGCCGATCTCGTCGATGTGACCGGCCAGCATCACACTCGGGCCACCACCCGGGTTCACCGTCGCGAAGGAGTTGCCGCTGACGTCCACGCGAACATCGGAAGCGAAGGTTTCAGCCTCTTCGCGCCAGACGCGCGCAGCCCGCACCTCGAATCCGGAGGGGCCTGGCGCATCGAGAAGGCGCTCGAGGAACGCGATGTCTCTGTTCATGAAGGGAAGCTAGTGAAGGGTCCGTGTACTTCGCATACGTCCACCCACGCGACGCATGCCGTCCTCGGGCTCGCTCCGTGGCTCCTAGTCCTCGGGCTCGATCACGATGCCCTTGGAGGGATCCATCCGGGGCGTATGGGCATCTCCACCCGACTCCGCACTGCCACCCGGGAAACCGCTGGCGCCGAACCCGGTCCCGAACCCACCCATCGTCACAACCCGCACCTGCCCTGTCTCGATCTGACGCTCGAGGCTGGCCCGGACGCGTCGCTGGATCCAGCGACGCGTGACCGGCAGGAGAAGGGAGAAGCCGACGACGTCGGTGAGGACCCCCGGTGTCAGGAGAAACGCCCCGCCAATCAGAACGGAGATGCCATCGAGAAGTGCCTGCCCGGGCAGGTGTCCCGAGGCGAGCTCATTCTGAAACTGGAAGAGAACACGCAGGCCCTCCGCCCGAGCGAGCCACGCACCGGACACTCCGGTGAGCATGACGAGGCCGAGAGTCGGAAGGAGACCGATGTACTGACCGAGCTCGATCAGGAGCATCAGCTCGACGATCGGCACGATGACGAATAGAAGGGCCAGACGCCCGAGGATGTTCATGCTCCTCCCTACCCCGTCGGGGCCTTCATAGATTCCGGGACCGCCGCAGGAGGGTCGGTGTACCGCCCTCCGTCACCGCGGCGCCCCAGTCCATCGCGCCACTCGACTCTGTTACGCCGCTCATGGAGCAGACCTACTTCCGTAAGGGCTTCGGGCTCAAGAAAGAGCTTCGTCCCCTCATCGACTCCGAATATCAGTCGGCCCTCGTCGAGCGTATTCGTTCGCGCGGATATACCGATGTGTTCGGTGACGTGACCGTTCGCCTGGCTCAGGAGTTCGGCTTCTGCTATGGCGTCGATCGAGCCGTCGACTACGCGTATGAGACTGTTCACAAATTTCCGGACAAGCGGATCCATCTGGTCGGGGAGATCATCCACAATCCGCACGTGAATCAGCGGATGACGGACATGGGGATTTCGTTCATTTATCCCGACGCCGACGGAACCTTCGACTTCTCCGCCATGACGCCGGAAGACGTCGTCATCCTGCCGGCCTTCGGGGTGACCCTGCACGACTTCGACGAATTGAAGAAGATCGGCTGCATTCTCGTCGACACCACGTGCGGCTCGGTCCTTCATGTGTGGAAACGCGTTGAGAACTACGCCAAGGACGGCTTTACCGCAGTCATCCACGGCAAGTACACGCACGAGGAATCCCGGGCGACTGCCTCCCAGGTCAACAAGCACGAAGGGGGCAAGTACATCATCGTCCGGAACATGGAGGAGGGACAACTCCTCTTCGACTACATCGCGAAAAGACCGGGCCACCTAAGTCGCGAAGCCTTCATCGACCACTTCTCACGCAAGGCCTCCGAGGGATTCGACCCGGACGTGGACCTGGCCTACGTGGGTGTCGCCAATCAGACGACCATGCTGGCGAACGAATCACTCGCCATCGGATGGAAGGTCCACGAAGCGATGGTCGAACGCTTCGGCGAGGAACACGCCTCGACCCACTTCCGCTCCTTCGGCACGATTTGCTCGGCCACGCAGGAACGCCAGGACGCCGTCGCGGACATGATGCAGGACCCACCCGACATCATGCTCGTCATCGGTGGATACAACTCCTCGAACACGAATCATCTGGCGCACCTGTGCCAGAAGCACACGACCACATTCCATGTGGAAGACGCCAAGTGCATCGACGTCGAGTCCGGGACGATCCGTCACAAGGTCGAGCTGGAGCCGACCGCCCCGGAGATCCAGGACGTGGACTGGCTCCCTCAGGGACCGTTCACTCTGGGCATCACGGCCGGGGCCTCCACGCCGAACAACAAGATCGGAGAGGCCCTGCTGCGTGTGCTCCGAATCCGCGGTATCGATGTCGAGCGTGAGGAGGCCCAGCCGGCCTGACCACCGCTGGATACGAAACGAGGCCGCGAGCTGGACGCTCGCGGCCTCGTTCGACAGCCTGGGCCAGAGTCGGGCTAGAGGTCCTTCGTCTGGATCCCCTTGCCGAGCGCCTTGAGCATGCCCGACAGCTGGTTTTGCTCATCCGGCGAAAGATGGCGGGACAGGTGCTGGATGTACGACGCGTGTCCCGGGAACACTTCCGCAACGAGTTCCCGTCCCTCGGGCGTCAGCCGGGCCAGGATGACCCGACGATCGTCCGGGCGGCGGTAGCGGTAGACCAAGCCCTGGTCCTCCAGGCGATCCATGACGTACGTCACGTTCCCGCCCGTAACCAGCAGCTTGTCCGCAAGCTCTCCCAGAGAAAGCGGCCCGAGGTGATACAGGGCCTCGAGCGTTCCGAACTGAGGCGTGGTCAGACCGTAGTCCTGAACCTTGGCCGCGATCGCCTTGGCGTATGTCGAGTAGCAACGAGCCAAAGTGACCCAAAGACGAAGGGAGACGTCCTGCTCGTCCGACCACGCCCGATCTGCGGGTTTGTCTAGCTTGTGCTTCGTCGCTTCCGGCTGACTCATATGATGCGTCCTAGATGTGGATGGGCCTTCCCAGAGCTGCCAGCGCACCTTCCGAAACACCTTCAGAGAGTGTCGGATGGGGGTGCATGGCTTTTTCCATCTCCTCGACGGTCGCTTCTAGGTGCCGTCCGACCACGAACTCAGCGATGAGCTCAGTCGCGTGCGGTCCAACGATATGGGCGCCGAGAATCTCGGAGTATTGCGTGTCGCGTATGATCTTCACAAACCCTTCCGAGTGGCCGGACGCGACGGCGCGACCGATACCCACCCACGGGAACTTGCCGACCTCGATGTCATAGCCGGCCTCTTTCGCCTGAGCTTCGGTCATTCCGACCGATGCGACCTCAGGGTGGCAATACGTGCAATTCGGGACGTTTTCATAGTCCACGGTGCCGTGTCCCTCGCCAGCGATGTGCTCGACGCAGACGATGCCCTCGTGCGAAGCCTTGTGCGCCAGAAGCTGGTTTCCGGCGACGTCACCGATGGCGTACACGCCCGGCACATTCGTCTTCAGCTGATCGTCGACCACGATGAACCCGCGCTCGTCGACGCTCACGCCGGCCTTGTCGAGCCCGAGGTTTTCCGAGTTCGGAACGCGACCCACGGCAGACAGGACGTAGTCCACGTCCATGGTCTGCAGTTCACCCTTCTTGTCCTTGAAGGTCACCGTAACGCCGTCGGCCTTGATCTCGGCGCTCTGGAAGAATGCGCCCGTATGGATATCCATGCCGCGCTTCTTGTAGGTGCGCTCCATGAACTTCGAAACCTCAGCATCCTCGAGTGGCAGGATGTGATCCATCGCTTCCACGATCGTGACCTTCGTCCCGAAGGAATCGTACACGTCGGCGAACTCCATGCCGATGGCGCCCGCGCCCACGATGAAGAGCGAAGCGGGAGCCGAGGACTGCATCAGGGCGCCGGTCGACGACCAGATTCGGTCCTCGTCGATCTTCAGTACCGGCAGGTCGCGCGGCCGGGATCCCGTGGCGATGATGACATTCTGCGCCGTGTACGTCGTCTTGGACCCGTCTTTCTCCACCTCGACCTTGCCGGCACCGGCAAGGCGCCCGAACCCGTCGATGTGGGTGACCTTGTTCTTCTTGAAGAGGTGACCGATGCCGTTCGTCATCTGTTTCACGACTCGACGGCTGCGCTCCTGCGCCGGCGCCAGATCGAAGGTGACGTCCTTGGCCATGATGCCGTGCTGCTCGGCCTGCTTCATTTCATTGGCGAGGAGCGCGCTCGTGAGCATGGCCTTGGTCGGGATGCACCCGATGTTGAGGCAAACGCCACCGAGATCCTGATCCTCGACGCAGGCGACATTCATGCCGAGCTGCGACGCACGAATCGCAGCAACGTAGCCGCCGGGGCCACTTCCGATGACGATCAGATCGAAGGAGTTCGTGTCAGCCACGCAGACTTCTCCGTATGCTCAGAATCCCTCAGGATCCCTTGGTTTTTACAGAATTTCGAGTCCCCGAAGGTAGACGAGGGCCGGGGGTCGGTAAAGACGGACCCGTAGTGATTTCAGACGGCTCTCGGGTGTCGCTCGACCGCTCGGAGTGAGACTTTGCACGAATGCGTGGATTAAGGGTGGCATTCGTGGTCCAGGGCGAGGGCCGGGGGCACATGACGCAGGCACTGGCGCTCGCGTCGATGCTTCGTGACGCCGGCCACGATGTCGTTCGCGTCATGATCGGCCAAAGCGTCCATCGGCCCGTTCCCGCGTACTTCCTCGAGGGAATCGGCGCGCCGGTTCTTCAGTTCGAGGCACCGGTCCAGGTACCCGACGAAGACCGGCGGGGCGTGTCCGTGACCCGCACGCTCGGGGACGCCGTGCGCCGAAGCCCTCGCTTCTTTCAGTCAGCGGTGAAGATCGCCGAGAACGTCGAAGACGTGGACATCGTCGTGAATCTGCTGGACCTCATGGCGGGGGTCTCGCGAAGCCTGTTCCACTCGGAGACGCCCGCGATCGCGATCGCTCACAACTATTTGTTTCTGCATCCAGAGCTGTCAGATGCCCCGGGGCCGAAGCGCCACCGGTCGGCCATCCTCGCCTATGCCCGCGCTACGGCGACTCGTGCAAACCGCAAGATCGCGCTGTCTTTTTCACCTCTGCCGCCGGATCCCGATCACGGCCTGGAAGTCGCACCACCTCTACTTCGGCCGGGGCTCGATCGGCTGCCGGTTCGTGATGGAGGATACCTCCTTGCCTATGCACTCAACTCGGGATACGGCACCTCCCTGATCGAGTGGCAGCGGCAGTCCCGGGCGGAGGTGCACTGTTTCGTGGAGGGTGGTGCGTCGGCGTTGCCTCGAGCGGCGCCGGGATTTCACGCGCACGAACTCGATGCGACCAGCTTTCTCGAACAACTCGCCGGGTGCCGGGCATACGTCGGCTCCGCAGGCTTCGAGTCCTTATGTGAGGCCCACTACCTCGGAAAACCGATCCTCGCGGTGCCGACGGAAGGGCAGTTCGAGCAGACGCTGAACGCGTGGGACGCGCAACGGTGTGGCGTGGCCCGCCCGGGCTCGTATCAGGATCTCGACGATTTCTGGAACGCGCCGTCACGACCCGATCCGGACGATGTACGTCGCTTTCGCGCCTGGGTGGACCGCGCTCCCGAGATGCTCGTCGATGCCGTCGAGCGAACGGCGCGCGGCTCGTCGTCGACCCGGAGTAGGTAGCGTGACACTGACGGTTCGGCAGGTCGATGGGCGGAGGGGTACCGCTCGATTCATCGACGCAGCCTGGCGCGTGAACGACGCGCACGCGAGGAGTGGCGGCCCGACCGAGTGGGTACCACCCCTCCGCAAGGTCGTCGCCGATACACTCAATCGGGCGAACCCCTTCTACCGCGAGGCCGATCGCGCCCTGTTCGTGGCTGAGAGGAGCGGCCGCATCGTAGGGCGAATCGCGGCAATCGAGAATCGACGACACAACCATCATCACCAGGATCGTGTCGGCTTCTTCGGCTTCTTCGAGGCCGTGGATGACCCGAATGTCTCGACGGCAATGCTTCAGCAGGCCGAGGGGTGGCTGCGAGAGCGCTCCCTCGACCGGGTGCGTGGTCCAATCAGCCCGTCGATGAACCATGAAACGGGCTTGCTGATCGACGGCTTCGAGAGCGCACCCGCGATCATGACCCCATGGAACCCACCCTGTTACAGTCGATTGATCGAGGCGGCCGGATACTCCGGTGTGCAGGATCTTCTGGGGTACGACATCACGGCGGGACCTACACTGGCCGTCCCACCCCGCGTGCAGAAGCTCGCCGAGCGCACGGCTCGAATGACGAGCGTGACCTTCCGGACCCTCGACGTCGACCTGCTGGAGCACGAAGCGAGGAACGTCCTGGATCTGTACTGCCAGGCGTGGGCCGACAACTGGGGCTTCACGCCGCCCAGCTGGGACGAATTCTGGCACACCGCGAAGGATCTCAGGTCCGTCCTTCTGGACGAGTTCTCCTTCGTCGCCGAGGTCAACCACGAGGTCATCGGCTTCATGATGGTGGTTCGCGACATCAACCGGGTCCTTCGGCACGTACCCTCCGGTCGACTGTGGCCCACGACCGTCGTCCGCCTTGTTCGGGATCTGCCCAAAGTTCAGCGAGGCCGCGTCGTCTTGATGGGCCTTCGTGCGGAATACCGCCGTCGCGGTCTCTTTCCCCTCTTCGCCTACGAGGCGGCACGCAGAGCGAAGGAGATCGGGTTCGAGGGCGCCGAAGCATCCTGGATCCTCGATGACAACGAAGCGCTGACGGCCCCCATGGCCGCGATGGGGATGCCTCCGTACAAGCGCTGGCGCATCTACGAGAAGGCGATCTGAATGAGGAGGGCCGGGCGATGATTCACCCGGCCCTCCGTCGTTTCTGAGAACTCAGCCACATCGGCCGGGCACTGCCACGCGTCAGTCCTGTGTCATCGGCCTGCCGCGCGAGTGCATCTGGAACCACTCCCGCAGGAACAGCTGTGTCCGGAGGAAGTTCGACGGGGTGCTCGAGGTTCCGTGCCACTCGTTGTTGAAACGGATCATTGCCGTCTCGACACCCAGCACCTTGAGGGCCGCGTAGTACTCCTCTGTCTGGGGCATCGGAGTGCGCAGGTCGCCCACCCCCGTCATCAGCATGGTGGGCGTGGTGACGTTGCCGACGTACATGAGCGGCGAGCGCCGCAGATGCTCGCTCGGGTCGTCCCAGGGGAAGTTGTCGAAGTTGCGGTACCAGCCAATCCCGTCGGTCGTCCCGACGAACGAGAGCCAGTTGGTCACCGGGCAGTTCGCCGAAGCGGCCGCGAAGCGGTCCGTGTGTCCGACGACCCAGGAGGTCAGCACACCCCCGCCGGAGCACCCGTACACGAACATGTTCTCTTCGTCGATGTAACCGCGGTCCACCACGAGGTCTACGCCGGCCATCAGGTCATCGAAGTCCTTGCCGGGATACGCGCGCTTGATCGAGTTACCGAAGGCACTGCCGTATCCCGAGCTGCCACGCGGATTCGTATAGAGGACCACGTACCCGTTCGCGGCGTGTTCCTGCCACCCGAAGTTGAAGCCCACGTTGTACATGCCGTGCGGTCCACCATGGATCGACAGCATCAGCGGGTACTTCTGGCTCGGGTCGAAATCCGGCGGATGAATGATCCAGCCCTGGATGTCGAAGTCCTCGACGGACTCGTACCAGATCTCCTCGACCCCACCCAGCGTGACCCCACCCAGGACATCGTCGTTCACGTGGGTGAGCTGAGTTCGACTGTTCGCGTCGTCGAGATCGAACGCCACGATATCGGTCGGGACATGCGGACTCGTAAACGTACCGACTGCGCGGCCGTCCGCCGTGAACGAGCTGAGCGCCAGCATATGCTCGCCGTCGGAGATCGCGTCGACCCCACCGTTCACCGACGCGAAGTGGAGATTGCGGGTGCCCTCCGAACTGACCGTGAGATAGAGACCCGTTCCGTCCTTGGCCCACTGCATCCCGTTGATCGACCGGTCGAATCCGCCCGAGATCAGACGGGGGTTGGATCCGTCACGACCCATGACGTAAATCCCGGCGTTCCGATACGTGTCGTCGTGCCAGTCGCTGCCGCGGTACGCAATCAGATCACCGGTGGGGGACGGGAGCGGGGAGTAATCCTGACCATTCCGCGTGGTCAGCTGACGAATCGATCCCGACATCACGTTGACGGCGTAGACCTCGGACTGTCTCCATGCCAGTTCGGCGTCGGCCGTGCGCAGCGACGAGAAGAGGAGTTCCTCACCGTCCGGGGTCCACTCACCCGTCGAGTGATTCCAGTCACCGTCCGTGAGCTGCCTGGCCGTTCCACCCTCGGCGGGCACGACGAAAAGGTGCTGCCACGCACCGTCCACGAACCCTACACGATCCTGGCGGTAGTCGGCCCGGGTCACCACCCGGGGTGACTCGACCCATGTCGCGCCATCCGGCCGCCCCGGTGGGTTCACCATGAATGCCGGCTCGGCGTCGACGTTCATCGAGAACGACAGATGCTCGCCATCGGGAGACCAGCGGATGCCTCCGGGGCTCGACTCGAGCCGCGTGATCTGGCTCGTCGCGCCTTCATCGTCCATCCACCGCACGAAGATCTGCGTCCCCTCCGGTTCACCCGTCGCGGTATAGGCGACACGCGTTCCGTCGGGTGACCAGATCGGTCCCGACCCATCCACGAGGAAACGGTTCCTCGAGCCGTCGGCATTCATGATCCAGATCGACGACTCGCGCCGGTCGTTCATCTTGTCGACCCAACCCCGCGTGTAGACGATTTCGGATCCGTCGGGTGAGATCTGTGGGTTGGAGACACTCTCGAGATCCAGGTACATCTCGAGGTCGATCGTGCGCATCGCCGCATCCTGTGCGGCAACCCGGGACGGCATCAGCGTGACCGCGAACACGGCCAGTAGCGCCATCGCGCTCGAGCGGAAGAAGAGGGTCTTGGCAGACATCACGGCACCTCGCGCTGCGGTTGGTCGATACCCCGGAATCGTGGGGGAGTAAACGTATGACCGGGCCTGCGGGGCGCCAGATCGACCCCCTGCCCCGGCACAAGACCACCCCGGACAACAAGAGGACGGCCGGCGGCGTCGGCGCGTGAGTCCCCGACCCGGCCCGTTCGCGGCGTCACTCCTCTTGGTGCCCTAACGCTCCCAGACGATCCGTCCACCCATCATCGTGAGGTCGACTTCCATCGTCTCGAGACACGGATCCGGGCACGAGAGGTAGTTCTCGCCCGTGACGATCAGGTCGGCGTGCTTCCCCACATCGAGCGTGCCCCGCTGCGCCTCGCTGAACGTCAGCCACGCGTACTCGACGGTCATCGCCTTCAGCGCCTCGAGGCGAGAGACCCGCTGGTCCTCGCCGACCACACCGGCGCTGATGGTCCCTCTCGTCGTGAAGTGGTGGAGCACCCACCACGGGTCGTAGGGCACGACCGGCGCATCCGTCCCGAGTGAGACCGGGATCCCGGCGTCCATGTATGCACGAAGCGGGGTCGTCCATCCAGCCCGGTCTTCACCCCAGTACGCCACGAGGCTGGGAGCGGCGAGGTACAGATGATCCTGAGCCGACACCGCGAGCCCCATGCGCCGCATGCGATCGAACTGGTCTGCCCGCGGGATGAAGCCGTGCTCGATCACCCACCGCTCACCGGCCAGTGGTGAGGACCCGTCGAATTCGTCGTACGCGTCCAGCACCAGATCGATCGCGGCATCTCCGACCGCGTGTGTAGCGACTCTCCACCCCGCGTCACCGAGGAGGCGCACCGACTCGAAGAACGGCTCCCGCGGCACGGTCTGCAGGCCATGAAACGTGCCCCCCTCACCCCACGGTTCCTCGTACGGATCACGCATGAGACCGCCCTCGAATCCGCCATCGACACCGAGCTTCACACCGTCGAGACGCACCAGGCTGGTTGCCGCGGAGCGGACGTGCTCTTCCTTCGTAGGCGGCTCCGGCCAGAAGGCGATCGCCTCCGCAACCGCCTCGGGGGACCCTGAACGGGGCGCGCGAAACAGGAAGTCCACACGCATGCTGAGGCGTCCCTCTGCTTCGAGGCGGCGAATCCTCTCCAGCTGTTCCGGAGCGGCACCCGGGTGTCGCACGCTGGTGAGTCCCCGCCGGTTCAATGTCGCGTACTGCGCTTCGAGGCCGGCGAGCACATCCTCCTCGAAGACCTCACCTCGAGACGGCAGAGACACGTACTCCTTCGCCCGATCGACCAGCTCCCCGTTCAGACGGCCGTCATCGTATCGGCCGATGCGTCCCCCCGGTACATCGGGCGTGCGTTCACCGATACTCCATCGCTCGAGAGCGGCGCTATTGAGGATGTACTCGTGGCCCCCGCGCACCACGACGACGGGGTGATCGGGGACTGCCCGGTCGAGGTCGTCCCGATACGGGAGCCTCTGCTCCGCCAGCTGGCCCTCGTGCCAGTCGGAGTTCGTCACGATCAGCTCGCCCGGCTCGACCTCGGCGGCCCGTTGCGCGAGCGCATCGGCCACGTCCTCCAGCGTCCGGGCACCCGAAAGGTCGACGCCCGGCCCACCACCGATCGAGTGGATGTGATTGTCGGTCAGGCCAGGAAGTACCGTGCGTCCGTCGAGCTCGATAATCCTCGTACGCGGTCCTGCCAGACCCCGCAGCTCATCCGCGCCGCCGACCGCCGACACGCGCCCGTCCCTGATGGCGATGGCATCGGGAGTGACGGATGGTGTCTCGACCCCCGGCATCCACGACGCCCCCGGCGACACGATCGGTCCCCCGACGAGCAGGACATCGGGGGCGGTGTCCGTCCCCGAGCACGACGAAACGACACAGAAGCAGAGGGCGACAAAAGCCATGCGGACCGGTGTTGTCATCAGGGTCCCTCAGTATGGGGTGATCGGCGTAGCAGGAGCCTCTCAAATAGAGAGGATTCGATGCACAGGAAAGCTCCGGCCTCGCCCTGAAGGACCGGCCCCAGAGATGCGATGCCCGGACGAGTGGCTCGGAGCGACCCGACGGACATGCCGGGAGAGGGCTCTCTCTAGAGCAGAATCGCAGTCGGCTCTTCGAGCATGCCCTTGAGCGTCTGCAGGAAACGAGAGCCCTGAGCGCCATCGATCACACGGTGGTCGCAACTCATCGTAATCCGCATGCGCGGTCGGACGACCACTTCACCGTCCACCACCACCGGCGTCTGCTCGATCCCGCCCACGGCGAGAATCCCCGCCTCGGGGGGATTGATGATCGCCGTGAACTCGTGGATGCCGAACATCCCGAGGTTGGAGACCGAGAAGGTGGCACCGGTATACTCTTCCGGAAGGAGCTTCTTCTCTCGGGCCCGTCCGGCGAGTTCTTTCACCTCGGCCCCGATCTGAGTGATGCCCTTCAGGTGCGCGTGCTTCACGACGGGCGTGATGAGTCCGTCCTCGACGGCCACGGCCACGCCGATGTGTACTGCGTTAAAACGGCGGATGAAGCCGTCGTGCCACTGCGCATTGCAGTTGGGGTGCGCCTTCAGGGCACCGGCCACGGCCTTGAGGACGATGTCGTTGATCGAAACCTTGACCCCGTCCCTCTCGAGCATGCCATTGATGCTCTTCCGGGCCTCCATGACCCGACCCATGTCGACGTCGACCGTGAGGTAGAAGGTCGGGACCGGACCGATCGAGGTGACCAGACGCTTCGCGATGGTCTTCCGCATCTGCGAGATCTGGATGTCTTCGTACTCGGCCTCGTCGGGTGTCCACGCGGGTGCAGACGGTGCGGGCGCAGCCACGCCGGCGGCCTTCGCCCCCTCGACATCGCGCTTCACCACACGCCCACCGGGACCGGATCCTGCGACCTGCGACAGATCGACGCCCATCTCGTGCGCCAGTCGACGTGCGAGCGGAGACGCCTTCACCCGTCCGTCGGCAGAAACGGGGGCAGCAGCCGGCGCAGGCGCGGCAGCCACGGGCGTGGGTGCAGCAGGCTCGGGACCTGGCGCCGGGGCGGCCGGCTCCGGGGTGGGGGCAGCGGCTTCCGGAGCCGCCGCCGCTGCACCACCACCGGACACTCCCGCGATGCCCGAGATGTCCTCGTCTTCCGACGCGATCACCCCGATTACGGCACCGACCTCGGCGGTCCCGCCGGCGTCGAGGAAGATCTTCCTCAGAACCCCATCGCCACGGGCGACCAGCTCCATCGTCGCCTTGTCAGTTTCGATCTCGGCCAGGACGTCGCCGCTGGCGATCGCATCGCCTTCGGCTTTCAGCCACTGAACGAGCTGTCCCTCCTCCATCGTGGGGGAGAGTGCTTCCATATGGACTTTGGTAGCCATGGCTATCGGTACAGGACTTTGTTCACGGCCTCGATCACATGCTTCGCCGAGGGCTTGGCGAGCATCTCGAGGTTCTTGGCGTAGGGCATCGGGACGTCGGCCTGAGTCACGCGAATGATCGGAGCATCGAGGTGATCGAACGCCTCTTCCTGGATCATGGCGACGATCTGGGCACCCGTTCCAGCGTACGGCCAGCCCTCTTCGACGTAGACGGCCCGGTTGGTCTTCTGAACGGTTTCGAGAATCGCGTCCATATCGAGCGGCCGGATCGTACGAAGATCGAGCACATCCGCGTGGATGCCATCCTTTTCGAGCTTCTGCGCCGCCTGCAGCGCGATGTGGATCATCTTGCCGTGCGTGATGATCGACACGTCACCGCCCTCATGCTTCAGGTCGGCGACACCCAGCGGAATGACGAAGTCGTCGTCGTCCGGCACCTCGCCCTTGAAGTTGTAGAGGAGTTCGCCCTCCATGAATGCCACCGGGTCGTTGTCGCGGATGGCAGCCTTCAGCAGGCCCTTCGCGTCGGCGGGCGTGCCCGGGGTGACGACTTTGCAGCCTGGCGCATGGGAGTAGTAGGTCTCACACGCCTGCGAGTGCTGAGCCGAGAGCTGTAGCGCAGCACCGGTCGGGCCACGGAAGACGATGGGCATCGGAAACTGGCCCTCCGACATGTAGTACATCTTCGCGGCGGAGTTGATGACCTGGTCGATCGCGAGGAACGCGAAGTTGAACGTCATGAATTCAATGACCGGACGCAGACCCGCCATCGCCGCACCGACGCCAAGACCCGTGAAGCCGAGTTCGGAGATGGGTGAGTCGACGACGCGCTGAGCACCGAACTCCTCGAGCAGCCCCTTGGAAACCTTGTAGGCACCGTCATACTCGGCGACTTCTTCACCCATGAGGAAGACGTCGGGGTCGCGCTCCATCTCCTCACGGAGCGCCTCGTTGAGCGCCTCCCGATAGGTCATGACGGCCATCAGCTGGCCTCCTCGGATTCGGGACGCCCATCGAAGAAGAGCCTGCCGTTGGGATTGATCTCGGCCCAGACGTGCCGGTACAGGGCTTCCGGGCCCGGCAGCGGCGACGCGTCCGCGAAGTCCGCGGCGGCAGCCGAAATCTCGCGGGCCTCAGCATCCATCTCCTCGAGCGTGGCCTGATCGAGAACCCCAGCCTTCTTCAGCACGTCGCGAAGGATCGCGATCGGATCTCTCTCGTCCTTCGCCTGCTCGACCTCCTCAACGGAGCGATACGTACCGGACACCGGATCCGACATGGAATGGCCTCGGAACCGGTAGGTCTGCAGGTCCACGAACTGTGGGCCGCCACCGTGACGGACCTTCTCCGCGAGATCGCGGAAGAAGGCGTACGTCGCGAGCGCGTCCTGTCCGTCCACTATGTGGGACGGAATCCCGTGCGGCACTGACTTGGTGGACATATCCGTCCTGGACACGCGACTGAAGGCGGTCCCCATCCCGTACTCGTTGTTCTCGACAACGAAGATGCAGGGCAATTGCCAGACGGACGCCATGTTGAGCGCCTCGTGGAAGCCGCCCTGATTCACGGCTGCATCACCCATGAAGACGAGCGAGACCGTGTCTTCACCCTTGTACTTGATCTTCCAGCCGATTCCCGTAGCCAGCGGCACCTGGCCACCCACGATGCCGTGGCCACCCATGAAACGGCATTCAGCGTCGAAGATGTGCATGGAGCCACCCTTACCACCGGACGACCCGTCCTTTCGACCGTAGAGTTCGGCCATCACGGCGTTCGGGTGTACGCCCTTCGCGAGCGCCTGGGTGTGCTCCCGGTAGGCACTCATCACGTAGTCGTCGTGTCTCAGCGGCTTGATGCTACCCGCTGCGGCTGCCTCCTGCCCGATGTGCAGATGGCAGAAGCCGCCGATCTTCCCGATCGCGTACGCCTCCTCGGCCTTCTCTTCGAAGCGCCGATAGAGGAGCATGTCCCGCATCAGATCGAGCGCGAGCTCCTCACTGATGCCGTGCTGCCCGAGAGGGTCCTTCATCTTCGCAGATTTCTTCTTGGCCTTCGTTTTCGTCTCGGCCACATCAGGCTCCGTTCGTCGATCGACCGGGTCGGCCGAGCTCGAGCTGAACGAGGTCCAGCCGGACCTCGGCAGGCGCGGGAATGTCCGCCTCCATCACTGTCTGAATCGAACCAGGACCTCCGGCTTCGACCTCCCGAGCCTGCTCTTTGGCATGATAGCTCGAGCGGACCAGAGGCCCCGACTCGACGTGCTTGAATCCGTACTCCTGCTCCCCGACCTGCTTCCACGTCGCGAACTCATCGGGCGTGACCCAGCGGGCAACCGGAATGTGCATGGGCGAGGGCCGTAGATACTGCCCCAGCGTCAGGATGTCGACCGCGGCCTCGCGGAGGTCGATCATCGCCTGGCGAATCTCGTCCTCCTCCTCTCCCATGCCGAGGATGATTCCCGTCTTCGTCAACATCGCCGGATCGAGGCGTTTGACGGCGCCCAGGAAGGAGATCGACCGCCAGTAACGGCCACCGGGTCTTACATCCGGGTGCAGTCGATCTACAGTCTCCAGGTTGTGCCCCAGGATCGACGGTTTGGCATCGACGACGATCTTGAGCGCGTCTTCGTCACCCTTGAAGTCGGGAATCAGGACCTCCACCGAGCACCCGGGGACGTCTTCGTGAATCCGGCGAATCGTGTCCGCGTAGATCGCGGCACCACCGTCCGCCAGCTCATCCCGGTTCACGCTCGTGATCACCACATGTTCGAGCGCCATCTCCTTGACGGTCTGAGCGACTCGCCTGGGTTCATCCTCGTCGAGCCCGGTCGGCATGCCGTGAGCGACGCCGCAATACTTGCACGCGCGTGTGCAGACGTCGCCCAGGATCATGAATGTCGCAGTACCGGCCTCCCAGCACTCACCGATGTTCGGGCAGCCAGCTTCCTCGCACACCGTGTGGAGGCCCTCTGACCTCATCATCTTCTTGAGATGGAGGTAGTTGGGGCCGCCCGGCGAGCGAACCTTCAGCCACGACGGCTTGCGAGACCGGATGTCGATCGTCTCGAGGCCTTCATGGGCCCGGATCTTGGAGGTGCCCTTGGGCTTCACGACGCCGGTGTTCTTCCCGGCTGGCGCATACCCTTTCGGCGCGTCTGTATGTGTGGTCACGTGCGTCTCGAGTTGCGGAACGTCCGTTTCCGGCAGAGTCAAGAATAAAAGCCCCGTACGGCACCCCCAACAAGGCCGAATGGGCCTGGGGCGTCGTCGGACCGCCGTTTACTACTGGGTGGTCAGTCCGTGCGTCTTCGCCGAAAGCTCGATCCCCGCCTCGTCAGGTGTGCCTTGTGTTGCTCCACGATGTGCGCAGTCGCCTCGGCCGGATCGTCCGTGACCAGCATGAGGTCCATGTCTCCCGGCGAGATCTTCCCCTCCTCGAGCATGGTGGCCCGGATCCAGTCCAGAAGCCCCTGCCAGTAGGACGAACCGAAGAGGACAACGGGGAAATCGCGGACCTTGTTCGTCTGAATCAACGTCAGCGACTCGAACAACTCATCCATCGTCCCGAAGCCACCCGGGAAAATGACGAACGCGCACGCGTACTTCACGAACATCGTCTTGCGGACGAAGAAGTACCGGAAATCGATGCCTACATCGAGGAACGGGTTGCCGGACTGCTCGAACGGAAGCTCGATGTTGCAGCCCACCGACGGCACGCTGGCGAGCTGGGCACCCTTGTTGGCCGCCTCCATCATGCCCGGCCCCCCACCGGTAATGATCGGGAAGCCGGCCTCGCCCAGGTGTCGGGCGGTTTCCACACACGCCTGATACATCGGATCGTCAGGCCTCGTGCGGGCTGAGCCGAAAATTGAAACACCCGTTCCAATTTTGGACATCTCCTCGAATCCCTCGACGAACTCCCCCATGATTCGGAAGATTCGCCACGAATCCATGCCGACCTCTTCAAGTTCGGCAAAGCTCTGGAGAAGTCGCTCATCCTCCGTCGGGCGTTCGTATGGCAGCGACGACGAGGGAGGTTTGTTCGAAGGAGCTCCAGTGTCATCCATCAGGTGTTCTCCAAGAGTAGATCGGGCCGGCCCGAAATCCAGCGCCCGGTGCGTTCGAGTGCGTCGCGGTGGCTGTGCGGCGGGTCCCAGCCGAGATCGTCGTGCGCACGGCGCGACACATAAGGGTTCTCTCCAAGCGCCAGACGCGCCACCCGCTCAAGGGGTAGGTGCTGCGCCCCCGGTGTGCCCACGCCGAGACGTGCCAGTATGCGGGCACCACCCCCAACCAGGGCGCCAGGGAGCCGAACGAACCGGGGGTGCAGGCCCATGCCACGAGCCTGGGCTTCGAAGAGAGCCCGCTGCGTCAAAGGATGGTCCATGCCCAGGTCGTACGTATCGCCGCCAGTCGGCGACTCCATCACCTGCCGGATCGCCACGGCCACATTGCCCGCATAGACCACCGGCAGCGTGTTGTCGCCGGGGCCGAAGAGCGGGACCAGAGGGAGCCGCAGTATACCCGCCACCGCCGGCGCCATCAGTCGGTCCCGCTCACCGTAGACGGCGGACGGACGCACGACGCTCACCGGAAGTCCGGTTTCCCGCTCCACCCGACGCGCCTCTCCTTCGGCCTCGCGCTTCGACCGCGCGTAATGATCGCCGTCGGCCAGCGCGTGGTTGAGGGGCGCGGCTTCGTCCGAGCCTCCCTCGCGGCTGCCGTAGACGGCAACGGATGAGATGTGAACCGCCTTCTTCACCCCGCTGCGGGCACCCGCAGACAGGACCCCGGTCGTTCCGGCGACGTTCACAGCAGCGACGGACTCCCAGCTACCACCGGCATACACGAGCGCCGCACCATGCACGAGGTGCGTGCATCCGACGATCAGGCCGGCGAGGCGGTCGACCGGATCCGTGACGTCGCCCTCGACGAGCTCCGATCCGATCTCCTCGAGGAAGGAAGCGTCGGACGAGGGCCTGACCAGTGCACGCACCTCGTGCCCACGCGACACCAGATGCTCCGCGAGATGCGAGCCGAGCAGTCCGGTACCGCCAGTCAAGAATACGCGCATGGCGCGATGCGTCCGGTCAGCGCCCCGCGAGGAACCGTTCAGCATCCTCTTTGAGCACGTCCACGATCAACGAATGCTGATCATACTCTGGAAGCGCACGCTGGACCTCCGCGTCATAAATCGCCGCGAGGTGCCGATAATGCACCTCGGCCTCGTCCGGCTCGCCGAGTTCGATCGCTGCCTCCGCAGCCGCGGCGAGCCCGAGCAGATGGTTCGGATCCTGCTCGAGAATCTCGAGGGCATTATCCAGGGCAGCCTCCAGGTTCATCGCCGTGCGGTTGAGCATCGACAAATGGAAAATGCCGTCGAGCGTCAGCGGGCGAGCTCGCTGGTACGCGGCAATCGCCATCGGCAGGAAGGCCTGTGCCTGGGCGCTGTCCCCGGCGCTGGTCGCCTGCATCACACGGTTGAAGAGACGATCCGCCGCCTCGATCGGAGACATATTCGAGATGTCGGGCGCGACACCACCTGTCGCAGCGCCGCCGCCGGCCGAGGGGACCGGTCCGCTCGTCGAGGGAACGGGCCCGGGACCCGGTCGGACCATCGAGTTCCCCACGAAGAGGATGAGAATGAACATCGCGACCCCTGCGATCCACCAGGGAAGGTTCTGACCTCCGACAACTTCACGGGCAGCCTGCCGCCGCTCCGCCGACGGACGCGGGGACCGCGGGGCACCCGAGCCACCTTCTCCACGGCTTCCCGACGGCGCTGCACCCTCAGGCTGCGCGTGACCGAGGCGTACTGCACCGGGCTCGAGCTGGGTGCCGCATTGGCCGCAGAACTTCGATCCGGTGGGCAGCTGCTCGCCACACTGATTACAGAACTGACCACCGAGGTCGGTGCCACAGTTCTGACAGAAGTTTCCCGAGGCGGCCACGCCGCAGGCGGGGCATAGAGATGTGCTGTCGGACGTCATCACCGGATCGCTGTCTTGAGAAGAAGTGGTACCGTCACGTCGGACGTGACGTTACCGAAGGCGTGTGCGTAGGAGTAAGGACAATCTGCGGATGGCGGATCGCGTTTCGCACGGGACTGAGGTGGTAACCATGCGAAAGGTACGGTTCCGAGGCCACATCGTCAGACTCGTGACAAACCGGCCGCTTGTCGTGCAAAGTACGACGCCATCTCCTCCGTGCAGGAAGACCCAATGGGCATAGGTGACCTCTTCGGCCTCATCGCCTTCCTCCTCCTCCTCTTTTTCATGGTTCGTTGGAAGGTGGGTTGGGGAAGTGACGTCGAGGATGGGTTCGGAGACACGTTCGATGTATTGAGGGAAAAGGAGAGAAAAAGGGAGGAGGAGCACCGAGGATGAAACTCCGGGGCCAGACATACAGAGGGCCCGTCGCTCCAAATCAAGGCGAGACGCGCTGTTTCTCCAGACTTTGATCCTTCTTTGATGGCACGCTCCTACTGTTTCGGCGTCAACCATCTACGAGGACAATCGAGGAACAGGACCGATGTCGAAGTGGGAATACAAGTTCCTGAAGACGGAAGGGAATCCCCAGCATGAGTTGGATAAGCTGGGTGAAGACGGATGGGAACTGGTGTCTTCGGTCAACCCGGCCGGAAGGGGGAATCAAGCCAGTTACGGACTGATTCTCATCCACATATTCAAACGTCCCAACGGATGACGCCCCATGTCTCCCGCGCGTCGTTTTTCCCGCCGTGCTCCTGACGAGTTATCGAATCGCGTTGAACAGCAGAGGCCAGGTCGCCATGGTTTGCGCCCGATAGTTCGGCTGGAAACCGAAGAGGACGAGCGAACCCTCGCCGATGTCCGCCTCGAGGATCGCAGGTTGGCCGGCAACGTGCTCACCGCCCAGAACCCAGCCGGACAAGAGCGGGTCGCCCGAGCCATATCGCGCCACCACGCGGACTCGCGGATCATCGACGTCGAACGCCATGCTCGACCGCCAGTACCACGAAGCGATTTCCGATCGCATGCCGTCGTTGATCGGTGACTCGGGGTCGAGCTCCAGCCGCAGGATCGAGCCGGGAATGTAGAACTCGGTGTTGGCAAGACGGGCCGTCCGGTCCGAAATGCCGAGATCGAACATGTCTCGCAGGTAGTCGGTCGCGGCCTCGATCGCGATGACCCGACCACCTCCTTCGACGAAAGCTTGAATCGCCGCACCACCCACATCGCCTAGACCACCGGCATATCGTGCAGGTACGGTTCCCTCGGCGTGACCGTCCTGAATTGATCGGGCGCTCTGCGCCTGAAAGATGAGCACGTCGTACTCGGCGAGCGCCCCACTCTGGATGTCGGCATCGTGGAGGGTGTCGTACGGCATGTCATGCTGATCGAAGACCCAGCGCTGCCATCCTTCGGGCATGGGCTCCTGCCAGGACTTGTACAGTCCGACGCGAGGTGCCTCGGGTCCGGAGAGGCGCTCAGGCAGGCGGAAGTCAAAGTCGGGAACCGGCAGAGGGTCGCTCAACGCGACATCGAGGCTGCCATCCACGGCGACCGCGTCAAAGTCGAGTAGATATCCGAGCGTGTGTGCCGTGACGTCGTACGGACGCTGTGGAGGGCCGCCCGGGTACTCTCTGAGGTCGGGATACTCCTGAATCTCCAGCATCGTATTCGCGAAGCTCGCGTACGGCTGGTTCATCGGGATGACCCAGCTCCCCTCCGGGAACGCCATACCCCCGACCGCGAAGGCCTCCTCGGCCTGGTGGACTTCGACGTCGGCCATGGTGAGGGCCCGGATCGCGTACGTGATTCCCGGATCGTTCTCCTGCCCCGCAGGGATGACCCAGGCGTCCGGCCAGGACGCCCACTTCTCCACGGCACGCTTGTTCACGCCATAGAAGTTCTCCAGCCAGTAGCGACGATGACGCGCTGCGTTCGTGAGCAGGGCCATCGCCCCGGCCTTCTGGTACTCGACGATATCCGGAAGGCCCCAACTCCCTCCTTCCCACGGGCTCGGAAAATTCCACGACCGCTCAGCCGCGTTAAAGCCCCGACCCGGGCCGAGGACATCCGGCGAGATCGTGACGGGAGTCGCCATTCGAGCAGAGGCGGTCTCGGACAGAATCCGTGCCGCACCGTGGTAGTGCATGTAGGCACGGGCAGGTGTGAAGGCGTCGTACTGCGCGTTCACGACCACACCCTTCTTCCCCTGTGCCGTCAACTCCGCAGCCATGTACGTCCCGAGCTGCGACACCGCCGCCGTCAGGGCCGGATCGATGTTCGGGTCCCAAGGTTCGATATAGGGCGGAAAGAAGATGCGGGCCCCGTTTCCACCCATCTGATGGACATCATGGACGATCTGGGGATGCCAGGCGTTGTGCGCCTCGCGAACCGTCAGGATGGTCTCCTGCTGGGTGAAGGCGTACCAGTCACGGTTGTTGTCATGGCCGACGTAGTACTGGTACAGCCAGGGGAGCGGCGCCCCCTCGAATTCCGTGCCCACCAGCTCCATGTACCAATCCGCGATCCACTGGAGCCCGTCGGGATTCAGGGACGGAATCTGAAGCAGAATCACGTTATCGAGGATCTCGCGGACCTTCTCACTGTCGGAACTGGCCAGCTCGTAGGCGAGGTTCGCGGACATCTGGCTAGCGCCGACCTCCGTCGCGTGAATCCCCTGCGTGATGAGCACCACGGTCTTGCCGTCATCGAGCAAGCGATCGAGCTCGGCACTCCCGGAGATCGAACGGGGGTCGGCGAGCTTCATCTGGATTTCGTGAAGCTCGCTGAGCCGCGCGTGATTCTCGGCGCTGGTGATAGTCAGCATGACGAAGGGATTGCCCACCGTCGTCGGACCGAGCGTGTCGACGACGACGCGGTCGCTGGCACCGGCAAGACGTTCGAAATACGCAGTCAGGGCATTCCAATCCGCGAGCTGTCGGTCAGCTCCGATGGCATGCCCGAAGTGCTCGATCGGTGTCGGGACAGACTGCGCCGCAAGGGGCGAAGACAGGGAGAGCGCGGCGACGAGGGCCACGGCAGACCGGCGTATCAAGAGGACCTCCATCGGCCGATCCGGACGTATCGGCGGAGTCAGAACGGTGTTTCGGGCGGCGACCCGCATGGTACGCACGCGCTATGGGGGCGGCAACGGACGCTCGGCGTGCCTCCGTGATCTAGGGGATGGACTCGCCGGTCGCCTCCGCGATAGCGGCGAAGAATACCTCATCAGAAAAGGGTTTCCGCAGCAAGGCGGAGGCTCCACTCGCAAGCGCGCGGTCCTCGAATTCCGCCTCGTACCGGCCGGTCATAAGCACGACCGGAAGCTTGGAGGCGGCGACCCGCACCTCGTCGAGCACCTCGAGCCCCGTCATACCCGGCATGTGCACATCGAGTACGAGACAATCAACGCTGTGGAGTTCCCGAGACTCCAGGAATTCCGGACCGGATGCGTGACCGAACGCCGAAACGCCGACGGACCGGAGCAGACGGGTGAGTGCGCGACGGACGGATGGATCGTCATCCACGACAGCGACAAAACCGTCGAAGCGCCTCATGTGGTAAGGCCGAGGCACGGCCGCTCACTGACCAGGGTCAGGGGACGCTTCCCCCGATACGGGACAGACTCAAAGAGGATCATTGGACGACCGAACCGTCAGAGGGAGGCGCACTCGGAGAAGGGCGCCACCACCGGGGGCGTGGTCGGCCACCAGGGTGCCTCCGTGGGCCTCCGTGATCGTCCGACTGATCGTCAGGCCCATGCCGAGCCCATCGGAGCGCTGCGTGACGAACGGTTGAAAGAGGCTTTCCGGATCGTCCCTGTTGAACCCGGGACCGTTGTCGAGGACCTGCACCTCCACCACGGCCTCGTCGACCGTGAACTGGATCGAGACAGTGCGTGGGGCTGCAATGAGTCGACTCGTCGACTCGATCGCGTTCATCACGAGGTTCAGGAACACCTGAGTCAGCTGAGCGGGATCCCCGATGGTGGTGGGATCCCCCCCTTCGTAGTCGCCCACCTGAACCTCCACCCCGCGCATGATCGCCTCGCTGTGCACCAGTTCGGCGACGTCCAGCACCACGCTGCGGACATCAACGCGCTCGTCCTGCGTCTCACCCCTCTCGAGCAGCTGACGCATGCTCGAGATGACATCCCCTGCCCGACGGGCGTCCTGCGCGACGTCGTCCAGCGCCTCGCGGACCTCGTCCAGGTCAGGTGGCGCGGCATCGAGAAATCGGCGCGCCGCTCGGGCGTTGGCGACCACGGCTGAGAGAGGCTGGTTGAGTTCGTGCGCGATGGACGCCGCCAGTTCCCCGAGGGTAGCCACGCGAGCGACGCGAGCGAGCTCTTCCCGATGCAGGCGGTCCGCCTGCTCCGCCCGAACCTCGTTGCCTACATCGAAGAACACGGCGAGGCAGCCATCGACCGATTCCGTCTCGTCGAACTGGGGCACGAAGCTCATGTCGATGAAGCGGAGCGTCCCCTCGGGGTCGATGACCTCCGCCCGGAGCTGACTGGGTGTACCCTCCAGCGCGGCCGCCATCGTCGCCGACATCTCTGAGTAGATTGACTCCCCGACGACCTCACGAACGAGACGTCCCTCCATCTGATGTCGTTGCCATCCGTACCACGCTGCGTACGCTTCGTTTACGAAGCGGAACCGCTCGTCGCGGTCCACGAGGCAGACCATGGCCGGGAACACATTTTCGATTGGGCGCACGCGACGTTCACGGGACCGCACTTGAGCCTCGACTCGGCGCCGGGCCGTCAGGTTCCGGAAAGAGTTGAGAAGCTGCACTGTCCCGTCCGGAGCGGTCACCCGACTCAGCCCAAGCTCCACAGGAATTTCCGACCCGTCGCGCGGTTCGATCGCGAAGGCGCGTCCGACGACGACTGAGCGCCGCTCCGACTCCGCGTCGAACCCGCCCCGAACTTCGGCGAACTCCTCCCGGAATCGATCCGCGATCATCGGATCCAACATCGACCCCACCACCTCGCTGAGTTCGTACTGAAAGAGACTGACCGCCTGCGCGTTCATGTCCTGTACGCGCCCGTCCGCGTCGGTCACAACCATCGCATCGGGTGCGTTCCGAACGATCGAGCGGATCCGCTCTTCACTCTTCCAGAGTGCCACCTCTCGGCGCTTCCGCTCAGATACGTCCAGCAGATATCCGTGGATCCGGACGGCACCTTCTTCGCGTACCACCCGTCCGACCTCAGTCACCCACACGACTGACCCGTTCGCCGCGTGCGCCCGATAGTCCAACGAAGCTCCAGATCCAGCGACCGCGCCGCGCACACGCACATCGCGTACCTCCGCCCGGTCCTCCGCCAGCACCACCTCGTCCCAGAATCCGACGGCCAACCAGGACTCCCGCGGATAGCCCAGCAGCGTCTCGGCCTGTGGGCCGACCCACAATACCTCTTCATTGGAGGGGTCCATGACAAACGGTACGAGCGGCCCCTGCTCGAGGAACTCGACAGGATCGAACGGTCGCGTCATAAGCCGGTCGGCTGATGGATGAAGTGCGACTCGAGTCCGAATCGATCAGCCAGATGAGCCCCGACGGCACGGACGCCGAACGTCTCCGTGGCGTAATGGCCTGCAAACAGAACATGTATTCCGAATTCGGCCGCATCAAAAAACGTGTGATGGGCCCCTTCACCGGTTACATAGGCGTCGAGACCCGCATCGGCTGCCTCACGGACGAATGAACCGCCACCGCCAGTCATCACGCCGACCGAACGGACCCGCTCGGGCCCTCCCGGCAGGGCCCGAACCTGCCCTCCTCCGACTGCTGTAGACACCACGCTCTTCACGTCATCGATCGACACGGGGTCGGGTAGCACGCCCCAGACACCGAGGTCATGACCCTGGTACTGGCCGAACCTTCCCTGGACGTCGAGCCCCATGGCCTGCGCCAGAAGCACGCAGTTCCCAACCTCGAGATGGGCATCGAGCGGGAGGTGAACGCTGTAGAGGGCGATATTCGCCTCGATCAGGGCTCGAATCCGACGTTCGTGGCGACCGACGATGGGCTCGAGGCCGCCCCAGAAGAGTCCGTGATGTACGATCATCAGGTCGGCCCCGAGTTCGGCCGCGGCCCGAATCGACGCTTCAGACGCATCGACGGCGGTCGCCACCGTGCCGACCTCATGGGAACCTCCGACCTGAAGCCCATTCAGGGCGGTCGGATAGTCGGGGTGGTCGGGGACCTTGAGCCAGCTGTCCAAATATTGGAGCACTGATTCCAGTTTCATCAAAAGGTCAGCCGCGGCGCGACTTCCGCACCCGAAGTGGAAAGTGTGGAAAAAGGCCCGGTGGTGCCGTGGCGCAAGGGTTCGCGGCCTGTGGACAAACTAGCGCGCCGCACCTGTAGCCTCGGGGGCCGGATTGCCAACCTCACCCGCAACTCCGACCCCGACAGTGGGGCCTCTCGCCGCGGCCTTCGCGACATCGGCTCCCATGTGGACCGTACCGTTCAGCACGGCGCCTTCTTCGAGCTGCATCCGGCGCGTGTGCACCTCGCCCTCGATGTGACTGGTCGCCTGAACTTCAAGACGCGAGGCCGCCACGAGCGTCCCCTCCACGCGACCCGAAATGACGGCGTCCTGGGTCATGATGTCGCCGGACACGAGGCCCTGCTTGCCGATTACGACCGCCTTGCCCGCCTTCACGGACCCGTTAACCGTGCCCTCGATGCGGATCGTCCCGTCACTTTCACAGTTGCCGACCACCGTCATTCCAGGGCCGATAATGGAGATCACGGCCTCCGAAGATGTCTGATTGTTGTCGCGGTCGCGTGCCATCCTCACCTCGATCTACTGATTGGGAACGTGCAATGTATGGGGGCGATACCTCGATAGACCACATCGGCAAGACCCGTGCCCCTAAGGAGGCGAAGCGGAGGCGACACGGGATTATCGGGGCTGTTCGACGAACGTCAGCGGGTCAGCCGGCTCTCCATCGAGGAGGACCTCGAAGTGGAGGTGAGGGGCGGTGGAGCGACCGGTGGACCCACTCAGGGCGATCACCTGACGCTCGCGCACGGGCTGTCCAAGACGAACGAAGGTAGCAGATGCGTGGCCATATAGCGTTGTTGTGCCTTCACCGTGCTCAACCACCACGTACCGGCCATAAACCGCATCCTCCCCTACGTCGACGATGGTGCCGCCGCCGGCGGCACGGATGTAGGAATCGGACGGTACGGCGATGTCCAAGCCGGGGTGATCCCCGGTATTCCCATCGTGGAGCTCCTGGGTCACGAAGCCCCTGGTGGACAACGGCCACACGGAAGGTCGTGAAGGACCACGGACCGGGCGTGGGCTCCTTTCACCCCGCCGCGCGGGCGACGCAGGAGGCAACCAGACGCCACTCAGCTCATCCATCTGAGCGGACCCGAACATATTCCGAATCGTCAGATATTGATCCTCGATCGTCTCGAGCCGCTGAACCAGTGCCTGAACGCGAGCACGGTCACGCGTCATGTCCTCGACCTCCCGCTCCAGCTCGGACACCCGTGACGCCCTCGCCGCCAGGTACCACCAACTTCCGGCCATCACGGTGAGCGCAAGCGCAAGGATGGACGCGCCCGCAGCGAGAGCTCCCAGCGCACGATAGGAAAGGGCGAACGAACGCGTATCCCGGCTTCCTTCGGGGACGAGGACGATGCTGAGTTTCCGACGTTCGCCTCGGGAACTCACTCGACGACGTCGCTCACGGATCGCCTCGTCATCTGCTCGAAGATGCGCTCGAAATCTTCCGGTCCGTGATACTGGATCTCGATCGAACCCTTACCAGACCGGCCAGGCTTCACCTGGACCCGCGTACCCAGGTACTCCTGCAGCGCCTCTTCGAGTGCTCTTACCACTGGCTCCTTTTCACGCGGCTTGCGTCGCCGTCGCGTTCCGGATGCAGCTGCGGTCCGCCGCTCGATCTCCCGGACAGACCAGCCGTCTTTGGCGGCCCGTCGGGCCAGATCTGCCGCGAGCACGGGATCTTCAACAGAGAGGAGCGCCCGGGCATGCCCCTGCGCCAGCTCTCCAGACTCAACAAGCTTCCGGATGGAGACTGGCAACTTGAGAAGGCGCACGAGGTTCGCGACGGTTGAGCGATCCTTGCCGACCGCCTTCGCGATGTCCGCGTGCTTCATATCGAAGCGCTGAGCGAGTGACTCGTACCCTTCGGCCTCTTCTAGGGGGTTCAGCGCTTCACGCTGCAGATTCTCTACTAGAGCCAGAACAAGGAGGGTTTCGTCATCGGCATCACGCACGATGACCGGAACCTCTGTCCACTCGAGGCGATTGAGCGCCCGGAAGCGTCGCTCACCCGCGACGATCTCGTAGCGATCGGTGGTGCCCGGCGCCGGTCGAACGACGAGCGGCTGCAACAGCCCGTTCTCACGGATCGAGGACGTGAGATTCTCCAGCTCGGTATCCGTGAAAACCCGACGAGGCTGAACCGGGTTCGGGACGATGGACGTCAGGGGAAGCGTGCGAACGTCACCCTCCCTGACCTCGGGCTCGAGGTATTCTCCGAGAAGCGCCCCGAGCCCCTTCCCCAGGCGGTCTCGGCTCATGATCTGGCTCCCACAGGGACCGCCACATCAGCTCGGCTGCGACGTTCGATGACCTCGTTTGCCAGAGCGAGATACGCCTGTGCCCCTTGCGAGAGCACGTCGTATTGCACGATCGGCTGCCCGAAGCTCGGCGCCTCGGCAAGACGCACGTTTCGAGGGATCGCAGCCCGATAGACCTTGGGGCCGAAGTACTCGCGCGCCTCGGCGCTGACCTGGCGCGACAAATTCAGCCTCTTGTCGTACATGGTCAGGAGCACACCCTCGACGTCGAGGCCCGGGTTCAGGCCCCGCTGCACCAGACGGATCGTGTTCAGCAGTTGGCTCAGGCCTTCGAGCGCATAAAACTCACATTGGATCGGAATGAGGACCGAATCCGCAGCAGTCAGCGTGTTTACCGTCAGAAGGCCGAGGGACGGCGGGCAGTCTACGAGAATGAAGTCGTACCGATCGCGCACGGTCTCGAGGGCCTGACGGAGGATCGTCTCGCGACTGAAGGCGGATACCAGCTCGATCTCCGCCCCGACCAGGTCTCGGGTCGAGGGAACGACATCCAGGTACGGAAAATGAACGTGCTCGACGATCGCGTCGCTCAGCTCTGCCTGTCCGATCAGAACCTTATATATGTTCGGCCGAGCCGACCGGTCTTCGACCCCGAGTCCGCTGGTCGCATTCCCTTGAGGATCGATGTCGAGAACGAGTGTCCGTTTCTCGGCCACGGCGAGCGAGGCACCGAGGTTGATGGCGGTGGTCGTCTTGCCGACTCCACCCTTCTGATTCGCGATTGCGATAACGTGGGACATGCAGACTGCGTTGAAGGTTCGCCGCGGGCGCGGAATATAGGTGTGACCCGAGGCGGCACGAAACAGAAAAAATCCTTGACCCGCCTGCGGGCCTACTTGAGCTTTGCGCAGGGATTGGGCCAGACGCGGCGAATCGCCACAGAATAGTGAGTTTCTGCAGTGGTTTCAGGGAATGCAGGTTGCTTCGAGATGCGGGGGTGGGCACGACGACGGGCTCTTCTCCTGATACTGGTGTCAGTCATCGCTGGGTGTGGATCCAGTGACACCCCGGTTACACCGAGCACGAATCCTCTTCTGGACGCCTTCGTCGGCACGTGGGATGCCACCGAACTCACGGTTCGGAGTGTCGCCGACACGTCGATCGTCGTGGATCTTCTCGAAAATGGCGTGTCGTACATCACGATCTACGAGAGCGGTAACTACCAGTCGACGATCTCCTTCGGCGGATCACCGTTCACGGAGTTCGGAGCACTGGACGTAGCCGAGGGCGTACTGACGCTGCGACCGAACAACGGAGACCCCGTTACCCGGGCTTACGTGTTCACGTCCACCACGGTGGTGCGTCTCGACGGGCCCACCGACTGGGACTTCAACCTGGACGAGGTCGACGACCCGGCGACTCTGTTCATGGAAATGCAACGGCGCTGACCACTCGTTTCACGTGAAACACTACAGGTGGTAGGTCCACGCTCGATCCGATCGAGTACTTGTGTTTCACGTGAAACACTTCGGTGATGAACCCAACGCATCGTGAGAGCGGCTTACGGTGTCGGTCAGGTCTTCGCGCGGAGCTTCCTCACTTCGAGCATGAGGTTCTGCAGGTCGGCGGGAGAGACACCGGGTATGCGACCCGCCTGGGCCAGGGACCCCGGGCGCACCGTACTCAGCTTTTCACGAGCCTCCCACGAAACCGTGACGAAGTCCATATAGGGTAGTTCGTCGTCCAGGAGGAATGTGGCCTGACTCCTGAGCCTCATGGCTCGTGCGCGCTCGCGCTCTACGTAACCCTCGTATTTCAGCTCCACCTCGACCGCGGCCAGAATCTCGTCCGCGAGTTCCCCCTGGGGAGGGTCGTCCGCCAGCGCGATAAGTGAACGCGCACTGACCCGGGGGCGCTTCAGCAGGTCAACCGCCCGCATCTTCTGCTGAATCGGGCTCGAGCCAACCTCCTCGAGCATGGCCCCGACCTCCTGAGGCCCCACCGACGTCTCCCCGAACCACACCAGAATCCGATCCTCCTCCACGATTCGGCGATCGAGTTCCTCGCCCTGACTCTCGGTCAGAAGCCCTCGATCCCGGGCCAGCAGGCCGAGTCGTCGGGGCGCATTGTCCTGCCGGAGCAGAAGGCGGAACTCCGCACGTGACGTGAACAGTCGATACGGCTCGTCGACCCCTCTCGTGACGAGATCATCGATCAGGACTCCGATGTAGGCCTGATCACGCTCCAGGACGAAGGGCTCCTCGCCCCGGACACGAAGTGCCGCATTGATGCCCGCGACGATTCCCTGCCCTGCCGCCTCTTCGTACCCCGTGGTCCCATTGATCTGTCCCGCCAGGAAGAGCCCCGGAGTCGCCCGAAGCTCCAGCGAGTGATTCAGCTGGTGGGGCGGAAAGTAATCGTACTCGATCGCGTAGCCGACCTTGGTCATGACCACGTCTTCGAGGCCCGGGATGGTTCGCAGGAATTCGAGCTGTACGTCCGCAGGGAGAGACGTCGACAGACCATTCACATAGAGCTCGGTCGTGTTCAGCCCTTCCGGCTCGAGGAAGATTTGATGCCGCGGAGCATTCGGGAACCGGACGATCTTGTCTTCGATCGAGGGGCAGTATCGGGGCCCCCGTCCCGCGATCTCACCCCCGTACAGTGCGCTGCGCTGAAGATTGCGCGTGACAACGTCCTTGAGGCCATCACCCGAGTACGTGATCCAGCACGGCAGCTGGTCAGGAATCACTTCTCGCGCATAAGCCGCGAATCGGTATGCGAGGTCATCTCCATCTTGACGCTCGGTCTTGCCGAAGTCGACCGATCGGCCATCGACGCGGGGTGGCGTCCCCGTCTTGAAGCGGGCCACCTCCAGCCCGAGACCCTCGAGACCCTCCGCCAGCTCCACGGAGGGAGCCTCCCCTGCGCGGCCCGCTTCAACACCCGCCTCACCGCCGACATGGATACGCCCACGGAGGAACGTGCCCGTGGTGATGACGATACACTCGCTCAGGAATTCCAGTCCGCCCCGCGTCCGAACACCAGCGACACGACCCCCATCGACGAGCAGGTCGGCGACCATGTCCTGGAAGAGGTCCAGCATGGGGAGCCCATCAAGCACACGTCGCACCACGATCGGGTACATCGACCGATCACATTGTGCGCGTGGACCCCACACGGCGGGTCCTTTGGACCGGTTCAACATGCGGAACTGGATCCGTGAAGCATCCGTAGCCTGACCCATCACACCGCCCAGTGCGTCGACCTCACGAGCGACCACACCCTTCGCCACACCCCCAATGGCCGGATTGCAGCTCATCTGACCGATCCGGGAAAGATCGGGTGAGATCAGGAGCGTACGGACACCAGCCCGGGCAGCAGCGGCTGCGGCTTCAGCCCCGGCATGTCCTCCTCCCACGACGAGGACGTCGTAGCGACTGCGCATGTTCGGTCGAGTCTCAGAGGATGGAGAAACCGGTGGTACCGGGGTCGAGCGTGCATGGAATCTCTGCAATTCCATCCACCCTCGCGAACCGGGGGCCCTCTTCCAAGTCTCGCCTCATGCGCTGCACCAACTCGGCGTCACCCAACAGCATGACCTCGACAGAGCCATCCGAAATGTTCCGCACCGTACCCGCAACTCCCATTGACTCGGCTTGGCGGGCTGTCCACCAGCGGAACCCCACACCCTGCACCCGACCCCCGATCAGGTACCCCATGCACACGGACGCCTCCCCCGACCTACCCATTCTTACTTCCCAATGCAGAATTCACGGAACACGACATCCAGGATATCATCGGTCGACACCGTGCCGAGCAGGTCTTCCAGCGCGGACTCCGCCGAACGCAAATGCGTCCCCGCGATCTCGGCCGGCAGCTCCGCCTCCAGACCCTCCCGGAACGCCACAACCTCCGCCCGGGCTGTGCGAAGAGACCTCGACTGTCGGGATCGAGTCAGGACGGGCACATCGGGCTGTGAGGTGACGATCCGCCGATAGACAAGCTCCGGGAGCAGCTGTTTCAACTGATCCAGACCCGCCCCGCTCTCGATGGACACCCGAACCCGGCCGGCCATGGAACACTCTTCCTGCCCCACATCCTCCAGCGGGCGCACGTCCTCATCGATCAGATCCGACTTCGTCCGCACCAGGACCACAGGCGCAGAAGCACCCTCCGAGAGGAATCGCACGTCGTCGTCGCTCACCGCTTCATCCGCGGGGATGCAGTACAGAACCGCGTCCGCCCGCTCCAGATACCCCCGGGCAATCTCGATCCCCATCTCCTCGATCCGTCCTGCCGGATCACGCAGTCCGGCCGTGTCCACCAGCCGAAAGGGGAAACCTCCCAGCTGCACCGCCGCCTCGAGCGCATCACGGGTTGTACCCGGCTCCTCGGTGACGATGGCCCGCTCCTCTCCCAGCAGCGCGTTATAGAGTGACGACTTACCCGCGTTGGGACGGCCGGCGAACACGAGCAGCGCCCCCTCCCGAAGCAGCTCACCCTCCGGAGCACTGGCGAGCATCGTATCGATGTCGGCGATCATTGCGGCAGCCTGATCGATCACGGCCGCGATCGGAACCGGCGGTTCGTCCTCTTCCGGAAAGTCCACGTGATGCGCCAGCAACGCCTCCACACGCACGAGCCTTTCTCGAAGAGCGGACACACGATGCGACAGCCCACGCTCCATCTGCACGACAGCCGCCCGATGAAGTGCCCTGCTGCGTGCATGGATCAGGTCTGCGATCGCCTCAGCCTGAATCAGATCCAGCTTCCCGCGCAAGTACGCCCTGCGCGTAAACTCACCCGGCTCCGCCCTGCGTGCTCCAGCCCTCTCGCACGCGTCGACGATCATCTCCGGAATCAGCCATCCGCCGTGGCAGGACAGCTCAACCATCTCCTCGCCAGTGTAGCTCGCGGGCGCCCGATAGAGAGTCACGACGGCTTCGTCGATGACCTCTCCGGAGTCGGGATCGATCAACCGACGAAGCCCAGGCGTCCTGACCTCCGGCAGCCCGACGCTGCTCTCGAGCAGGGCCGAAAGCACCGCCCCCGCGTCCGACCCGCTGAGACGGACGACGGCCAGAGCGCCGACCCCCGGGGGCGTCGACAGCGAGACGATCGTGTCGACGTCGATACTCACTCGATCCCCCTACCTGTCCCGCAGCTTAGTCGCTGATGTCCAGCGTGAGCGGCGGCCCCTGCTTCATCCGGGCCCGCTCACGAGCGATCCAAATCTGCTGAGGCAGCGTCGCGATGTTCGCCGTGGCGTAATAAAGGTTCAGGCCGCTGGCGAGGTTCATGAAGATGAAGAGCATCATGGGCGGCATGATGTACATCATCATCTTCATCTGCGGATTGTCGGTGTCGATCGACCGCAGGCTGATCCACTGCATCAGGAACATCGAGACCGCGAGGATCACCGGAAGGATGTAGAACGGATCCTTTGCCGACAGATCAGGCAGCCACAGGAACGGCACACCACGCAGTTCGATCGTGTTCTGGAAGACGAAGAAGAGCGCGATCAGGACGGGCCACGGGAGCAGCATCGGTAGACAGCCCGCAAGCGGATTGAAGCCGTGCTCCTTATACAGCTTCATCATCTCCTTCTGGAGCTTTTCCGGATTGTCCTTGTGCCTGTCCTGGATCTGCTTCACGAGCGGCTGTACCGCCATGTTGCGCAACTGCGCTTTCATGGCCTTGTGGTTCAGCGGGAATAGCACCACGCGCATCATGACCCCGAACACGATCAGCACCCATCCATAACCCAGACTGAACTGGTCATGGAGGAACGTCAGCACGGTCATGATGATCGATACGAAGGGTCGAATGATCGGCCGGAAGAAGCGCCACCCGTAGGGGTTCACCTCCTCCATTCCATCACCCAGTGACGAGAGCAGAGCGTACTGCTGCGGTCCCATGAAGAGCCGGTAGGAGTACGTCTCTCCCTGCGATACCGTGCGAGCCGCCCCGACCCGGACGCGCTCCGGCAACTCGGCCGGCCGCACCAGCAGCCCACCGAGGTACCCGGCGTCGTCCACGAGCTCATCGGACGAACCCGAGAGCACGGCAGTGACGAAGAACTTGCTGCGGAACGCCGCCCAGACGAGCGGGCCCTCGACCACCGTTGGTTCCGCCTTGTCGAGGATCGTCGACCGGATGCCGTCCTGGAGATGGTTGAAGACGTACGCCATTGAGCGCTGCTCCAGCGCCGAATCAGCCTCTGCGTACGCGATCCCCTCACCCAGGTCGGTCACCAGAAGCGCGCGATCCACCCCGTCGAGCGAACCGCTAACACCGATCGTGTAATCGTCGGGGTCGAAGGTGTAGTTCACGCGCAGCGCAAATTCACTCGTCGGGTGCTCGTAGACGAAGCTCAGACCGCGGGGAGCATCGCCCGCGTTCAGGCGCAGTCCGTCCTCCGGTTCGACCTGAAACGCCATCCCGGACAAATCGACGGTGTCCTGACCGACGACCACCTTGCTTCCCAGATACGGGGACACACCATCCGGAATGAGTTCGACCGGCCCACCTCGGTTGATCGCCTCGAACTCGACGAGTTCCGCCGACGCCAGACGGGCTCCAAGTGTCGTGAACGTGTACCGATACAGGGGGCCCTCCACCACGACATCCACCACCCGTACACGTTCTTCGGCCGGCTGGGCCGGCCCCACCGCATCCTGACCCGGAGCATCCGTCGCCACCGACGGATCCACGTCGGGCACGCCCGCATCGACGACCCCGGGGGGCAGACCCGATGGCTCCGTGGTTTCGACCGAATCACCGGCCGCGCCCAAGTCCTCCATGGGAGGTGGCGGGAACAGCCGGTTCGTGCCCACGAGGACCGCGAGCATGAGAAACACGGCGAGAAGGAAACGAGCTTCGGTCTTCATCAGAACGTCAGACCTGTGAGACGGCCTCTCTCGGTACGATCCTCGAGCGTCCGTTGTTCATGAGTCAGGGGAGCAGGCACCGGATCGAAGCCCTTTCCTCCCCAGGGATGGCATCGGCCGATGCGCCGCAGAGCAAGCCAACCCCCACGGGCGGCACCGTAACGCTCCAACGCCTCGATCGCGTACGTCGAGCACGTCGGCGTGAAGCGGCACGACGGCGGAGTCCACGGTGAGATCGCCGCCTGATAGAATCGGACGACCCCGATCAGAGCTCGCCGCAGCACCACGCCTCCACCGCTGTCATGACCTCTACCTCCAGGACCGAGTACTCCACTCCGTACGCATCTCTCCTCGCACGGACCAGCAGGTCCGCCGGGCGCGACCCGCCGGTGAGTGCCGGGAGTGCGCGACGACGCCCGATCTCCCGCAGACGTCGCTTCACGAGATTTCGCTCCACGATCGAGTGGCCGTGCTTCGGCACGATGAGTCCAAGGCGGGAATGCGAAACGGGAGAAGCAGAGAAGAAGACGTCCAAATGACGGGTCCTCTTCCGCTTCCCCCGCTCCAGTAGTTCACGAATCTCCGAGCCGAGTCGAATCCGTGCTCCCCTGGGGAGCGCTTCGGCCCGGTTCGAGTCTGCGGTTCCTACTTGCCGCCGACCTTGACGACCAGCTGAGTGCGGCCGCGTTTCCGGCGCCGGTTGAGCGTCCTGCGCCCACCCGCCGTTTTCATCCGGGCCCGGAACCCGTGCTTGTTCACCCGCTTGCGGTTGCGCGGCTTGTATGTCGGCTTCATTCCTGCCAGCCCGATTCATGGTTGTACTGCGTTTAGAGACGAGCTTGAAAAGATAGCTGGCGGCGCCCGAAATGGTCAACGCTCGGCCTGTGGAAAAAGACCAAAACCCCTTTGATTCGGGGCCTTTTCGGGCGTTTTGACATTTCCGGAAGGCCTCGGTAGCTTCGACGCCCCTCGCAAGAATCGAGGCTACTTCGAGGCCCCGACCACGACTTGAGAAAGCGCGCCGCGATGCTTTACAGTCCAACCCGATCTCCGACCCTCAGCACGTTGAGTCGGGGCTTGAGCATGGGTTCAGGACGGTAGTGTGGAGCTGACCGCCGAGGACGTCTGGGCCGCCATTCGCGCGGAGGTTCACGAGCGGATTCCCGAGCACGCGTACCAGACATGGATCGCGGGAGCACGATGTGTCGCCGTGTCCGCGGGTGAGCTCATCGTAGAAGCGCCGAGCCCGTTCCACGCGGAATGGCTCGAGGACAAATACGGCGACTTCATCATCGAGGCGGCGACCGGCATGCTCGGTGGCACGGTTACCCTCACGGTGCGCGCCTCCTCCTCGATCCAGGACCCCACCGTTCCGTCGGTTCGTGTCGACTCCCCAACGGACGCCTTCGCGCAGACCGGAGCGCCGGGCGAGACGCCCTCCTCGGCCGGGGAGCCCGTGAGGGCACACATCGCTTCGCCGGAGGTTTCCGCCCGGGTGGGCACCACGCCGCCCCGAAGCGTCCCACTCACGGACCCGGGACTCTTCAGTCGATACACATTCGATCGGTTCGTCGTTGGGGGAAACAACCAGCTTGCAGACGCCGCCGGTCGGGCCGTCGCGGACAATCCGGGACAACTCTATAACCCGCTCTTCCTTTACGGCGGGGTCGGGTTGGGCAAGACCCATCTGATGCACGCGATCGGGCATGCGTCTCTGAGCGTCGACCCCCACCGTCGTGTCGCCTACGTCTCTTCAGAGCAGTTCACCAACGAACTCATTCAAGCGATCCGAATGGGGGCGACCGACCGTTTTCGGGCGCGGTACCGCGAGATCGATCTGCTCCTGGTCGATGACGTGCACTTCCTGAGGGGCAAGGAGAGCACGCAGGAGGAATTCTTCCACACCTTCAACACCCTCTACGACGCGCAGCGACAGATCGTAGTCACAAGTGATCGGCCGCCGCGAGAAATGGAAGGTCTCGAACAACGTCTGGTATCGAGGTTCGAGTGGGGGCTGGTCGTAGATCTCCGCCCGCCTGATTACGAGACGCGCATGGCCATCCTGCGCACCAAGGCCGAAGACGAAGGGCTCGTGCTCGCAGATGAGGTGATCGACTACATTGCGCACTCGTGCTCCTCCTCGGTCCGCGAGCTGGAAGGAGCCGTGCTCAAGCTCCTTGCCGTGTCATCCGTGTGGCGCGAAGACATCACCCTCCCGTTCTCCAAACGCGTACTCGCGTTGAGGCGGCTCGAGCAGCAGGACCGCGCTCCGATCGCTTCGCCGGACCGAATCACCCGACTCGTGGCGAACCGGTGGCGGGTCCGTCCAGAGGCCCTGGCCTCGAAGTCTCGGTCTAGGAACATCGCCGAGGCACGACATGTGGCCATGTACGTAGTTCGGGAACTTCTCGGTACACCGCTCCAGCAGATCGGCGAGATCTACGGCGGTCGGGATCACTCGACCGTGCTGTACTCGATCCGGAAAGTCGAGTCGAGGATGGGTGAAGATGACGACTTCCGTGGTCGAGTCGAGGATGTATTGGCGGAGCTCCGCGGCGACAGCTCAGGTCCTTTCCAGTATTGATGTGGAAACGTGTGGAAAACCGTCAGGTTTCCCACGTTCCCCGGCACTGAGCATTGTTCTCTTCCGAAACAACACACGGCTTTCCACACCCGATCTGACGTCCCGGATCAGGTCAAAAGAGCCTGGAATTGCTGGGATGTCGGAACGTTGCACTGCTGCCGTTCCACACATCCACAGCCCCTACTACGACTATGTATTTTGTATCTAAAGAGAGATAGTATCCTGGGCGTGTGAAAACCCGTCCCGCCACCGTCATCACCCCGAATCGGCTGTCAGGAGCGTCCTCCCGATGAACTTCACCATCACACGGCAGAACCTTCACAACGGGCTTGCAGCCGTCTCGGCCAGCATTCCCTCGAAGACGACGCTCCCGGTGCTCTCCAATATCCTGTTCGAAGCGTCCGACGATGGTGTGTGGATGAGCGGCACGGATCTCGACGTGGCCGTGCGCGTCAAAGTTCTCGCGGACGTGAAGGAGTCAGGTAGCCTCACCGCTCCGGGTAAAAAACTCCAGGAGATCACTCGCGAACTTCCGGATCAGCCGGTCGACATCACGACTCGTGGAGACCAGATCGAACTATCCTGTGGTGCGAGCCGCTTCAAATTGAACGGTCTCCCGGCAGATGAATTCCCGACCCTCGCCGAGGTCGACTTCTCGGACGGAATCTCCGTGACCGGGAAGAATCTGAATGGTCTGATCCATCATACGTCGTTCGCAGTCTCGACCGAGGAGAGTCGGCCGATCCTGAACGGGGTTCTGTGGGAGCTTCGTGACGGCGAAATGAAGATGGTGGCAACCAATGGGCACCGACTCGCCCGTATGGGCGTGACCGTAGCTCCGACGGGGACACCCTCCGCGGACTTTATCGTCCCACCGGCTGCGCTTTCGCAGGTGCAGCGCCTCTTCAAGGACGATGATTCACTCGAGGTGGCGCGTAGCGGCAATCACCTCGGCTTCCGAGCTGACACGACGGAGATCTATACGCGCCTGATCGAAGGGACGTATCCGAACTACGATCAGGTCATTCCGAAGGACAACGACAAGATCGCCATCATCGACAAGAAGGCGTTTGCGTCGGCGGTTCGGCGGATGGCGGTTGTCGCATCGGACCAGACGCACCGAATCCGGCTTCGCTTCGAGTCGGGCCGGGTGCACCTCAACGTGCTCACGCCCGACCTGGGCGAGGGCCACGACGAGATGGAAGTCGGCTACGATGGAGAGGAGCTGGAGATTGGCTTCAACGCGAATTACCTCCTCGAAGTACTACGGCATATCCCGTCGGACGAGGTGAAATTCGCATTCAAGGCCCCTGAGCGTGCAGCGACGATCGAGCCGGCGGGTGACGACGCCGCAGACTACCTGTGCCTGGTCATGCCGCTGCGGTTGATCGACTAGATCGAGAACTCCGATATCAGAGCGACTGGCGAGAGATTTATTGTGAGGCTGCCCGCGCGGCCTCAACCAACTCGGCGCCGGTAAAGATCGAGATCAGCGGCAGGCCCTGTGCCTGATAGAACGCCTCGGCGTTTTCGGAGCGGTTCACGAGCGTGAGCACGCCCACGATGTCCGCTCCGAGCGCTCGCACCGCCTCCACCGCCTGAAGCGTGCTTCGCCCGGTCGTCATGGTGTCTTCCACCATGAGGGCTCGGGCGTCTTGCGGGAGTCCTCCCTCGATCCTTTGACCCGTTCCGTGCTCCTTGGCGCGCTTCCGCACGGAAAAACCATCGATGACGGCACCTTCGATCGCGCTGACATGCGCGATGGCATACGCGATCGGATCCGCGCCCATGGTGAGCCCTCCGACGTGCGTCGGCCGGAGGCCGTGCTCTCGGATCGCGTGGTATGCCACGCGGCCGACCAGGCGCTGACCCTCGGCCGACATCGTGGTCCTGCGAGCATCGATGTAGTAGTCCGACTTCGCACCACTGGCGAGAGTGAAATCGCCCAGGCGGACGGATCGTTCGATCAGGAGCTCGCGGAGTTCATCTCGGTCGGTCATGGACTGATTCCGTTCGGCGTGCGAGAAGGGTCGGGGTGGCCTTGGCGGAATCTAGCCGCGCGGGGCAGTCAGACCTTCACGAACCTCTTCCGGCACGCGAATCGGCTTTCGGTTCGGTCCGATCCAGACGGCGGTCACCATTGCCTTGGCCACCACCGTGCCGGTGCCATCGTCCCGTAGGATGTCCTGAGCCAACAGCATGCTTGTCCGTCGAAAGGAGTGCGCCCGGGTCCGAATCAGGAGCTCATCCTCTCGCTTTGCTTCTGCGAGATAGTCCACTTCGATGCGAACGACGAAAATCGCCCAGCCTCGCTCATCAAGGACACCCCAGTCGAACCCCGCTTCCTTGAGAGCGTGAAAGCGGGCGTGCTCGAAATACGTCAGGTACACCGCGTGATTCACATGTCCGAAGGAATCGAGCTCGGACGTGCGTACCGTGATCGGCGTGAACACGGTCGGGGATGGGTCCGGAGTTGGGTGCGACATGCGGGGGAGCGGTTTGGCCAGAGTCACCCTGATAAGATCGCGCCACCGGAAGTGGCATCAAGCTGGTGGACCTGCTACTCCGGAGGGCCGGCTTCCGTCACGAGATTGCTCAGACGCATCCGAGCGCCGGGTCCACCGATGTCCAGCTTTGTGTAGATGTTGGAGAGGTGTGTACTGACCGTACGCGTGGCGCAGTCCAGCTCTCGGCCGATGGCTTTGTTGCTGAGGCCCTGAGCCACGAGGCGTGCTACGGAGAACTCGGAAGGCGTGAGCCCGAGAGGTCCCTCCTCCGACCTTATGGGAGGGGGACGCACGTCAAGCTCCCGATACATACGCCGCGTCTTCTCCAGCTCGAGGCCCGCCCGCACCTGTACCAGGACAGCGTGCACCTGGTGAAGCTCAGAGAGGGCCTCCTCCCGGCGACCGATATCCGCGTACCGTCCTGCGAGTTGGCGACGCAGCCGCGTAGCCGTCCAGATCATTGGGATCTCGGACAGCTTTTCGACCGCGGACGACATGAGGTCGACCGAACCGGCAGGATCGCCCCGCTTCCACTTCACCAGGGAATCACACGCATCCGACCATGCGATCCCCAGGCGGTGGTCGATCTTCTCTGCATGGGCTCGCATGCGAAGACCGACCTCCTCCGCGCGGTCGATATGACCGGCCCAGAGGCACGCTTCGGCGAGCGCAGGCAGCAACCTGTGGACCGCCCACAGGATGTATCCGGTACCCTCGGCGATCTGTAATCCGCGCTCCGCAGCATCGATCGCATCCTCGAAGTCGCCCACGTTGATGTGATGAAGTGCGAGTCCGATGTACGTGGGAACGACCTGGTGCACATCGACCGGCTTCGACCCGTCCTCGAGGCCGGAGATCTCGACCGCTTCCCGGACCAGGGCCTCGGCACGATCGATGTCGCCTCGTGCTCCGTAGAACTGTGACGTCCACACGAGAAGTCGGGGAAGCAGGGTGCGCTGGTTCAGCGCACGGGCCATCTCGATCGAAGCCTCGCCGAGCGTGATCCCTGTGTCCCACTCACCTCGAGCGAATTCCAGTTCGACCGCCATGTCGGCCGCCCAGAGGCGTAACACTGGTGACCGCAGCTTGTCTGCAATAGATGTAATCTCATCGATCGCCTGACCCATCGAGCGGGTGTCACCACGCATCCCCCCCAGGACGGCGAGTCCCCACCGGGCCCAGAACTCGATGGAGAGGTCCCCCACCTGCTGCGCCAGCTGCACGGCGATCTGCCCGTGCTCGACGGCCTGCTCAGGTGGACCCACCCACACGTGTAGAAGGGCCAGCCCGCGGTGGACCCGAGCAAGGAGTCGAGCGTCGCGCAGCTCCTCCGCGATCGGTAGCGCCTCGTTGAGTGCGGCCAGGGCTTCATCCCCGCGGCCGACTTCCTGGAGCGCATGAGACTGTGCGACGAGGATGCGTACGATGGCTGCCGTGTCACCGGATGCGCGAGCTGACGCTAACCCGGCGGCCAGATTGGTCATCGCCGCGTCGTGGTCGCCGCGCCATACGTCGGTGAGGGCGAGGGCGCGACACACGCCCGGGTATTCGACGGAATCGAAATCGAGAGCCTGGAGCGCGGACGTCCATATCGCCTGAGCTTCGTCGAAGTGGCCGACGTGCGCGTGTGCACGAGCAAGCAGGGGCAGGATCTCTCGCTCGGAGAGACCCAGATCGTTCTCCGCGGATTCCGCCCCGCGTGTCCGCTCCAGTGCACGTTCCAGGTAGCTGATCGCTTCGGAGTCCGCGCGTCGCTCCAGGGCGCGAGTGCCCGCCGCCGTGAGATAGCGCGCTGCCTTTCCTCGAAGACGGGACCCGTCGGTTCGGGCGAAATGGTACGCGAGTTCGTCAGCGTGCTCGATCGCGCTCGGCCCGTAGTGCCGCTCCATGGCTTCGGCGACCGTGCCGTGCATGACGCGAGCGCGCTGCAGTCCGAACTCGTCGTACAACGTCTGTCTCACGAGCGGGTGTCGGAACTCGTACACGACCTCGTCGCCTTCAGCCCGCTCGTGGAGTATCCCGGCGGCGCAGACACCCTCTACAGCCGAGAGCAGTGCGTCCGGCTCCATCCCCGTGATCGACTCGAGCAGTCCGAAGCTTGCCGGTGCCCCGACCATCGCGGTCATCTCGAGCGCGCGCTGTTCATCGTGGGTGAAGCCGGCGACGCGGTTGAGGATGGCATCCCGGATCGAGCTCGGCATGTCGAACTCGTGGGCCTCCCATCCGATCCACGTGCCGAGCTCATACCGGAGTGTACCAGAGGCAATGAGTGCCTTCAGGATCTCCTCGACGAAGAAGGCGTTCCCCCGGGTCCATCCGTACAGGATCGCGGTGAAGTCCCGTGTAACCTGACCATCCACGCCGAAGGTGCGGGAGACGAGCTCGTCGACCTGATCGCGCGACAGGGGCTCGAGGTAGAGCACCTCGGCCGCTCCTACGGACGCGAGGGAACGTTCCGCCTGCACCAGCGTGCGTGCCCCGTCTCTTGCCTGCTCCCTGTACGTGCAGACCACGACCACCGGGTGGCCGGTGACCTGGCGCGCGAGAAAGTGGGCGAGTTCGATCGAGGACTCGTCCGCCCATTGGAGGTCTTCCAGCACCAGGAGAAGCGGCGTTCGTCCTGCGTAGCGTTTCACGAACTCCGCGAAGTTCCAGAGGATGCGGGTCCGCAACTCCTCGGGGTCTCCTGATTCGACGCCCGGGGCGTCGGCTCCGGCCGCCATGGCGGGAAAGAGGCACCTCAGCTCCGCCTCACTCCCACGGCTGAGGACCCGCAGCGCGTTCGTGTCCATCCCGTTGAGAATGGGGAGCCAGGCGTCCGAGAAGAGCGCGTACGGCGTGCCAGCCTCGACCGGGTACGCGCGACCGTGCGCGACCGCCCACCCGCGTCCCTCGGCCCTCCCGGCAAGCTCTGAGACGATACGGGTCTTGCCCACACCCCCCTCACCACGAACGAAGATGAGTCGAGGGCCGTCCTTCTCCTCCAGAAGCTCCTCGAGACGGGCCAGTTCGCCGGACCGACCGACCAGCGGAAGGTGATCCGAGGCTCCGAGTGGGCCGACGATCGGTGTGCGTGGGACGTGGATGGGATGCCTCCGCGATGATGCCACCGGGTTCCAGAGTCGTGAGAATGTCCGTAGCATGCGTCACGGGCAAGCGTGCGGTGACGTAGACGCTTGGTCTTTCGTCAAGCGTACAGGGCCACTGCTCTACGTCATGCGCCGTCGTCGAAAGACGTAGAGGGCAGCACGTGGACGCGTGCTCGGGGGTGGCAGGCGGATGGCGTGCGACCCAGAATTCGGTGTCGAGTTTTCGGTGGAGGCGTGGGCACATGCCGGTGAGATTGGTCGCATGATGACTCGAGACCTGCCCCCGGAATCCGTCATGATCGAGGCGTTCTTCGGTCGTGACGCCTCGTACGACGGCGTGTTCGTCACATGCGTGCACACGACTGGGATCTTCTGTCGACCCGTGTGTCCGGCTCGGAAACCCTTGCGTGAGAACATCTCTTTCGTGGGGACCCCACGTGAGGCACTGCTTTCCGGGTATCGCCCCTGCCGTCGGTGTCGCCCACTGGAGGCGACGGGTACACCCCCGGACTGGTTACGCCCATTGCTCGACGACCTGGAGCGCGATCCCGCTCGGCGTTGGACCGATCAGGACGTGCGTGCTCGGGGCATCAACCCCGAACGAGTCCGACGCTGGTTCAAGAAGCATCATGGAATGACGTTCCAGGCATACAGTCGTGCTCGACGGCTCGGTGCGGCACTCGGCCAGGTCCGGGTCGGGGATGGTGTCAGTCGGGCTGCGTTCGAATCCGGGTGGGATTCTCTCTCCGGCTTCCAGGAGGCCTTCCGTCGGTACTTCGGTAGCGCTCCGACCCGCCTCGACGGTGCGAACGTCGTCCATGTTCGCCGGATCACTACACCGCTGGGCCTCATGCTCGTGGGGGCGACCGAAGATGCGCTCTGTCTTCTGGAGTTCGTCGACCGACGCTTGCTACCCGCGCAGATCGAAAGAATCCGCAAAGTCCTCGATAGCATTTTCGTCCCGGGCACCAACGCGGTCATCGACGAGACGGCTCGGCAGCTCAGCGAGTACTTCTCGGGAGAGCGCGCCGCATTCGACCTGCCCCTTGAACTGTGTGGCACCGATTTTCAGCGGGAGGTCTGGCAGGCGTTGATCGAGATCGGTTACGGCTCTACGCGGAGCTATGCCGACGTGGCGCGCTCACTCGGCCGCGACGCAGCCGTGCGCGCTGTGGGACGTGCCAACGGGATGAACGCGATCGCCATCGTGGTCCCGTGTCACCGGGTCGTTGGGGCCGATGGAAAGCTGACGGGGTACGGAGGAGGTCTATGGCGAAAGCAGCGGCTCCTCGATCTCGAAGCGGAGCACACCTGAGAACGTCGGCGGTGGAGACTCGCTCCAGGGCGGACCGTGATCTAATCTGGCTCCTGAAGCAGGGATGATCCGGAGCGCTCGATGAGTGGTTGGACGCGTGTCATTCGCGGCATCCTCGGGATGGGGACGACGTTTGCCGTTATCGGTGGCGGCTTCTTTGCAGTGCTCACCGTCTTGGCCGCCGTGCTGGGTCGGCTGGATACCGAGGACCCGTTCTTTGGCATCCTCGCGGGAACCGCATGGGGGTTTGCCATCGGCGTGACGTTCTCCACGGTCCTCGCGATCGCCGGCCGCACGATGTCGTTCGACCGCCTGTCCCTTCCCCGTGTAGCGGGCATGGGTGCGCTCGGTGGCCTCGTCCTGGCGGCGACGCTGGTTGGTCTGACTACGCTGGCCGGGGAGAACTTCACCGGTGTGGTGGAAGCGTTCACCTTCCTTCCGCTTCTCGGTGCGGGCGCGGGCGCCGCTAGCCTCGTCGTCGCCCGGCGCGCGGCTTCACCCCTTCAGGGGGAGAACGAGCCGGATCGCCTCATCGACGGAGATCCGGGTTCCGCGTAGGCGGGGCACGCCCGCCTGATCCCGCACACAGAATCGCTTGCGAGCGCCGGGTGCGCCCCGGGTTCAGCGTGCGAAGCCCCCGAGGGTGCCCATATAGACTGCGCCGAAACCGTCGAGCACGCCCCGGACCTCGTCACTGGGCTCTCCGTACACGTGCAATCCGGTCGGTGCGAAGCAGGCAAGGAAACGCTCGGCGAAATTCGCCCCGAAGTTTCCGAGATGCTCGAGCGTCGCGGCAGAGTCAGCATATCGCTCGTTGATGTGGCAGCTGGTTCCGTCCGGGCTCAGAAACCACTCATAGACGAGAGCCCCCGCCTCGTGGTTCGTCGCCTCAACCATCTCGGCCATCAACGACCGTGCGTCGTCCAGCTTTCCGTCGATCACGGAGAGCTGGAGGTTCCAGGACACCACGTCTGACATACTCACTCCTTTCGACTTTTGCGACGGTGCATTCTGAGGTGCCAATCGCCCGCACGCAACTTATGCGCGCATCAGGCTGACTCGGCCGCTCTTGGGTCAGGAGGCAACGGCGACCTCACCGAAGCGTCGGTCCCGGGCCCGGAATTCCTCGAGGGCCGCGGCCAGGTGCGTCCCTCGAAAGTCCGGCCACATGACCGGAGTGAAGTACAGCTCAGCGTAAGCGCATTCCCAGAGAAGGAAGTCACTGAGCCGTCGCTCACCGCCCGTTCGGATGAGAAGGTCCACGTCCGGTGCCCGGCCGTCCCCGTTCATGGCTTCGCCCAGCAGCGTCGACAGGTCCTTGCGATCGATGTCCGTGGCAGAGGCGGCACTGCGCACGGCCTCGAGCATGAGGTCACGGCTCGAGTAGTCCACAGCGAGGCGGAGTTCGAGTCGATCGCAGTGCGCGGTGAGCGCCTCTGTGCGCTCGATCGCTTTGACCAGCGCCGGTGCCAGTCGATCTCGGCGCCCAACGACCTTCAGACGCACCCCGTTCTCTCTCAGTTCCTCGACCTCCGACCGGAGATATCGTCCGAAGAGCTTCATGAGGACCGATACCTCGGATGAAGGTCGCTTCCAGTTATCCGACGAGAACGCGTACAGCGTCAGCGTGCGGATACCAAGATCCGGCGCGGCGCGGACGACGCTTCGCACCGACTCGGCACCCTGACGGTGCCCCCAGTTGCGAGGACGTCCACGAGCGATTGCCCAGCGCCCGTTCCCGTCCATGATGATCGCGACGTGCAGGTCGGTCATCGTCTCACCCCTCCGTGGAATCGCGGGTGGCCTGGATGATCGCTTCCATGTGCCCCAGGTAAGCCTCGAGCTCGTCGCGGCCGGTCGGCGTGAGCTCGTACTCGGTCTTCTGTGTCCGGCCCTCGAATGACTTCGTGCAGTGGATATAGCCGACGTCCTCAAGCTTGCTCGCGTGGGACTTCAGGTTTCCGTCCGTGATGCCGAGCAGATCGCGTAGATCCGTGAACGTCAGAGATCCGTTCACGGCGAGGGCGCTGACGATGCCCAGGCGCGCCCGCTCGTGAATGAGCCGATCCAGTTCGAGCGCTTCCGAGGCACCGTCGATGGCGCCCAGGGATCCGGTCGTGCCGGGTTCGATTTCGGCCCGGTGGGCCCCGGTCTGCCTAGCCACCATGCTTCCTCCAGATAACGACACCGAAGACGATGTGGAGTCCACCGAAGCCGGCAGCCATCCAGGCATCACCCCATGCCGTGGGTGTGATCAGAGCGCAGGCGCCCGCGAGCATGAACGCGGCGCCCATGAGCGGTACTGAACGAACCGAATACGACCCCCCGGTCACCACACTCGTCCCGTAGAGCAAGAGCCACGTCCCGGGCAGGAGATCCATCGCACCGACGCGAAGCAGCACGAAGGTCAGGACCGCGCCGGCGGCCATGGGTGGAATCACGTTCCAGGTGAACCGCCGGCCCGGTCCGGTCAGGAGGCTCATGCCCTCCGACCTAGACTTTCGAGCGAGGCTGTAGACGGCGATCGCGAGGGAGATGGCCGCTGCCTCGAACCACACGGCGAGCCAAACCACCTCCGACGACGCGGTCACCGCGAAACCGGAGGCGATCAGCGCCACGATACCCATGGCGACACCACCGGCTCCGGATACGTGAGTGAACGAACCGGACCGCTCCATCGTCTCGCGGATGTAGCGGAGGTTGTCCATCGCCCGGTCGTGCAGCGCGATCGGCTGGCGATCCGGGTCGTGAAGTTGTGGGGCGGGGGAACTCATCAGACGGATAACCATCAAGGACTGGTAAGCGGCACTTTGTGCCGCAAAGTACGTGCCAGGACCGAGCCTCGCCAAGGTTTTTCGGTGACGCCAGGCCGGTCGGCGTCACGCATCTGCGCCGACCCGGCAGGGTCGGATCGCAGGGCCCTAGGCGGCGGGCGCCAGTACCTTGAGCGCGCCCGGCATAGATCGCACCTCGACGATGGAGGTCTCCGAGGTACGCACGTCGCCGTCCATTTCGAAGCGTGGCGCCTCCCGAAAAGAGAGTCGGAAGGCCTTGTCATCCACCATGTCCACGAGTGGAGATGCCACGTGCTGCCCGCGTTCGGCCGCATTGAACAGCTTCATCCGGGTGAATCCGGAAGCGTCACCGATCAGGCACGCGTGAAGCAGTCCGTCGTCCACGGTCGCCCCCGGGGCGATCGGAAATCCTCCGCCGAAGTACCGACCGTTCGAGACGGTCAACATGAGGTGATGACGCTCGTGAGCCTCACCGGATGCGGGCTCGACCCGGGCATGCAGGCCCGCGAATCGGAACAGCTGCTGCAGGGCCGTGATCTTGTAGAGCAGCTCCCCGCGAAGGAAGCGGGCGTCCTTGGCGGCGTCGATGACAGCGATGTCGAAGCCGAAGCCGATGAGGTTCAGAAAGTGTCGAGGCTCCCATCGATCCGGATGGTGTTCCGAGGCGCTGAGCGTATCGACGCGCCCGACGTCGATCGAACGCGTGTGGCCTTCAGCGAGCACCCGAACGGCGTCTTCCGGATTCCGCGGATCGTAGCCGAAATTGCGACCGAAGTCGTTGCCCGTGCCGCTCGGCAGAATACCGAGCGCGACGTCCTCTCGACCGCTGGCGACCAGCCGGTCCGCCACGTTGCTCCACGTGCCGTCCCCTCCGACTGCGACGACCACGTCATAGCCGTCCTCCACGGCGCGCTCTGCGAGGTCCCGCTCCTCACCGGGGCGGGTCGTGGCGCCGTACGTGACGTCGCCAAGAGCCTCGTCCATCAGAGACCGATAGGCATCGATCCGTTTGCCCCCGCGCCCTCTCCCGGATGCGGGGTTGAAGATGACAAAGAAGCGTCGAGCGCTCAGAAGTCGACCATCTTGTCGAACGTCTGCAGACCCTTCCCGTACCACTCCTCGCGGAAGGGATAGGTGTTCACATCGTCGATGGTAAGACCCTCCGTCATCGGATGCTCATGGAGCGTCAGCGTCCCGGTCTCCTCCTCGTGTTCGGTATGCGAGGCCTCCATGAGGATGTTGACCTTGAAGCGGTCTTCGGGGTCGACCGTGAAGCACATGTAGGTGTTCGCGGCGGTGCCTCGATCGTGCGACGTGACCGTCATCTCGAGTACGGGCTGACCCTCGTCGCTGACCGTGACGACCATTTCGTCCTCGCTTTCGGCGAAGTCGATGTCGACGTCCTTCATGTAGTGCGGCAGGCGCCAGCGCTCGATCGCATGAGCCCGCGACTCCGGTGTGGAGGTCCCGACCATGAACGGGAAGAACGCGGCCTTTGGGAGCGGCTTCCCCGGCTCGACCATTGGAGGCACGACCACTGCCAGCACGATCTCGTCGTACTCCCCGACCATGCTTTCATTGAAGTGGAACGCGGTGATGGCCAGGATGCTCCGCTCGTGCTGAACCTCGAGGGGCTCGAGGTGGCTGGGCAGGAGCTTGCGAGCGTCAGCGGTCGGCATCTCGAAATACCCGCCGACACACATGTCGTATCCGTAATACGTGTTCTCCGAATCGCTCATGTCTGAGATCTTCTTCTTGTAGGTTCGGCGGGCGCGGTTACGCTTCCCTTCCCGCGTCGACTTTGTTTTCTATCCATCGCCAAGAGAGACGTGTCCAGGCTTCGAGGGTACCTCGCACTGCTGCTGGTCTGCCTGTCGGTACTCTTGTGCGATCTGGTGCAGCGGTTCGTCATTTCACCCTGGGTGAAACTCCGCCCGTCCTCCCGGATCCCGGTCCTCGGCCGATGGATCAATGCGATGGCCGTGGTCGTAACCCTTCCCCTGCGCAAGGTCGGGGGCGCCTCCATCCAATTCCCGGCTCGCGTCGTTCCGTGCGAACCCGGAACCCTGATCCTCATGAACCACCAGTCGGTGTTGGACATCCCCCTGGTGGTGAAGTCGGTCGTGGACGGGTATCCCCGCATCGTCACGAGGGCCCGCTACCATCGCTTCATTCCGCTAATCTCGCATATGGTCAGGCTCTATCAATACCCGACTGTAGACCCCACGGCAAACCCGCGAGATGTGCTGAAAATGGCGCGCGCGATGGCTCATGAGGCAGGCAATTCCGACGTCCCGATCGCGATCTTTCCGGAGGGCACACGAACGAAGGACGGCAGCATCGGGACGTTTCGGAAGCGTGGGATGGAGAAGGTGCTCAAGGAGCGCGCCTGGACCGTCTATGTCTTCGTGGTCGACGGGTACTGGAAGAACACGCACGTAAAAAACTTCCTCGCCGACCTCTCCCATCTCGAAGGTCGTGTCGAGCATGCGGCTACGCTCGAGTGGGCCGACCCGACGGCTGACTCGGCGGACTTCATGCAGGAGGTTCGCGAGGTCATGATCGAGCGGCTTGCTGACATGAGGTCCGACGCTCCGGCCGAAGCGTGAGCAACGCGACCGGGCGCCAGTGGCCAGAGGCGTTCGCCCTCGCCGAACGCATGGCGGGTCAGGGCGATGAGTCCGTCCGCGCGATCCTCATGTATGGCTCACGCCTGCTGAAGGCGAACCCGGACCGTCATAGCGCCCTCGATTTCGTCGTGGTCGTCGAGGAGTACCGTGCCTTCTACCGCGCCCTCTCGAATCACGATGAACTCGGTCGGCCCGCAGGACTGATGTCTGTCCTGGCGAGGGTGCTCGCGCCGAATGTGATCGCGTATGTACCGGACGAGGGCGCGCTGGGGATCGCCAAGTGTCTCGTCATCTCCCGGTCGGACTTCGAGCGGGCGCTCGGCCCCACTCCCGCGGATCACTTCCTGCTCGGTCGTATGGTCCAGCGCATCGGAGTCGTGTGGACGGCGTCCGATGCGGAGCGGGAGTGGGTGCAGGATGTCGTCTCCGGGGCGCACGCGCGCGTGATTCACTGGATGGCTCCGTACCTGTCCGGCTCGTTCGATGCTCCGGACCTCGGCCGTCGACTCCTCGAGGTCTGCTATCAGGGCGAGCTGCGTCCGGAGTCTCGCGGTCGGGCCAGCAGGATCTTCGAGGCGCAGTCAGGCCATTTCGCTGAGGCGCTGGTGCCTGGACTTGAGGCGGCAGTCACCGCGGGTACGTTGCGCGTCCGGCAAGATGGACGGTATGAACTCTGCGAACCGGTCGCGGCGGTGGAGCGCCGGCGATGGAAGCGACACTTTCGTCGGTCGAAGGTCCGGGCAACGATGCGGTGGTTGAAACACACGGCCACCTTTGCGAACTGGTTGCCGTATATCGTGCGAAAGGTCGAACGGCACACGGGACGAACCATCCGGTTGACGACGCTCGAAAGGAAGCTTCCGATACTCTTCCTCTGGCCGCGCGCCATCCACGTTCTTCTCACGCGGCCGAAGCGGGAGATCAAGCCTTGATGCTCCGAGAACGGAGTGATCCATGAGAACCGACATGGCCGTATTGGTGGGCGTTCTGGTCGTGGCGTTCGCGACCATGCCGGTGTACGCGGTGGTGGCACGTACGCGGCATGACGCACACGAGATCGCGGATCGCGGTGGCTTCGTACTGGGGGGCTTCGTTCGCAGCTGGTTCTACTGGTTCATCTGGCCCATTGAACGTCTATCGCTCGCCGTGGGTCTCTCGCCGACGGTCTTCAATGTCACGGGGGTGCTCTTCGGGTGTGCGGCGGGCGCCTGCTTTGCCACAGGGCGCGTGAACCTCGGTGGCTGGCTGGTACTTCTCGGGGGTGCCGCGGACGTGCTCGACGGTCGCATCGCGCGGGCCCGTGGCCTGGCCAACCAGATGGGCGCGTTTCTCGATTCGACGCTAGACCGGTTCGCCGAAGTGGGTGCGTTCATCGGGCTGGCTGTCCTCTACATGGCGTCTGCCGCGCAGCTCGCTGTGGTGGTGACCGCGCTGGGCGGCTCTCTCCTTGTCAGTTACGCTCGCGCTCGAGGTGAGAGCCTCGGTGTCGTCGCCAAGGTGGGTATCATGCAGCGAGCGGAACGTTTGCTGCTGGTTGGCTTCGGAGGGATCTTCGATCCCGCCGTGACCGCCTGGCAGGGGTGGGCGCCCGGAACACTCCTGTTCTGGCTCCTCGCTCTGGTGGCTCTGGGCACCGTCGCCACGGCGCTGTATCGAACGGTCTGGATCGCACAGCGACTCGACTGACGAAGGACCCTGGAGCGCGCGGCGCCGTAGCACACTTCGGAAGCCGGTGAGTTGTGACGGCCGGCGCGCTGTCCTACCGTGACCTATCCCCGCCCTTCAAGACGATTCAGAGGTGACTCCCATGCAACGCACCGCCCGAGGCTTAGGCCTGCTCCTGACGATGCTCGTGCTGACCGCACTACCCGCTGCCGCTCAGGACAGTATCGCGGGGACCTGGCTCATGACGATGTCCTCGCCGGAAGTCGGCACCGTGGAATCCGAGTTCGTCTTCGAGCAAAGTGGATCCGAGGTGACGGGAACGGCGGAGCTGCAGTTGGTCGACGACGTCGAGATCAGTGATGGCGTGTACGAGGACGGCGTCCTGTCCTTCCTCATGCACGTGAGCATGGAAGGCCAGTGGTTCACCGTCGAAATGGAGGCGGACGTCGATGGCGACGAGATGACCGGCGAGGCGTACGTGCCCGAGATGGGTGCGGGCATGCCCTTCACGGCGAAACGCCAGGACGGCTGAGCCGTTCGATCTGACAGGATCCGACAGGCCACCGGACCCTGCAACGGGGGTCGCGATTCACATCGCGGCCCCCTTGTCGTACCGGGCAGTCAGGCTGCGCCGACGAACTCGGCGATGAAGTCGTTGGCGGGTGACCGCCGAAGCTCGTCGAGGGATCCCCTTTGAATCACCCGTCCCGAGTCCAGGGCGACGACCGTCGCCTCGAGGGCGATTACGTCACGGACGTCGTGTGTCACGAGGATGGATGGTCGACCAAAGGCCTCGAGTCGGTCGGCGAGAAACCGGCGGACTGCGCGGCGCCGAGTTGCATCGAGCGCTGCGAGGGGCTCGTCCATCAAGAGGAGGTCCGGGTCCAGAACGAGGGCCCGTGCGAGTGCCACTCGCTGCTTCTCTCCACCCGAAAGCCGATCGATTCTTCGCGCGGAGAGCGAAGCACAGCCCAGCTCCGACAGCAACTTGCTCGCGTGGGCCCGCCGGTCCGTTGACGAGTGGTGATACGGCCCGTACGCGAGCCCGAACTCGACATTCTCCTGGACCGTCAGGTGGGGAAAGAGCCCGTAGCCCTGGGGCACGTAGCCGATGCGACGGTGCTCCATGGGCACGTGGATTCCCGCCTCCGTGTGCTCCAGCTCGCGGTCACCGACATGGATGTGCGCGTTCTCCACGTCGATGGCCCCGGCGATGGCCCGCAAGGCGGTGGTTTTTCCACTGCCGTTGGGACCGATCAGCGCGACGGGCGTCGTATCGCCGTCCATCGCGAGGTCGAGTTCGAACCCACCGACCCGGGTCGCCACCGACACGTGCCACGTCGTCATAGGGCGTCCCGCCCCTGGAATTGGCGCAGCACAGGCACAAAGCGGATCGCAACAAGGAGGACGACCCCGACTGCGGCGAGCACCAGCGAGAACACGATGGCGAGCCGGACGTCCGCTTCCAGTGCCGAGAAGATGGCCAGGGGCATCGTCTGCGTGCGGCCGGGCATGTTTCCGGCGAAGAGCAGTGTGGCACCGAATTCTCCCAGTGCCCGCGCCCACGCGAGGGATGCGCCCACGAGGAGGCCCGGCAACGCGATGGGCAGAGCGACCCGTGCGAATGCGGCAGTCGGCGAGGCCCCGAGGGTTCGGGCCACGATCAGCATGTCTGGCTCGACCTTACGAAACGCATTGGCGGCTGCCTGCACAAAGAACGGCGATGAGACCACGACCTGAGCCACGACCACGGCCCCGCCCGTAAAGGGCACGGTGATGCCGACCGCCTCGAGCAGTGGGCCAACAAGCCCCCGTCGCCCGAACGTCTCGAGCAACGCCACGCCCACCACCGCCGGAGGGATCACGATCGGCAGATCGATGAGCACTTCCGTCACCCTGGCTGTACGCGATCGTGATGACGCCAGCCACCATGCCAGGGGTGTGCCGAGTACCACCGTAATCGAGAGACTCGTCAGCGTCGTCCGAAGGCTCAGCCACAGCGCAGGAGCAAACAGCGGATGTCCTGCACCTGCCCGCAGATCGGTAAGAGGAGTCGATACGGCGAGGGCAGCGAACGGGAGCACCAGAAGTCCGACCAGGGTAGCGCCGAACAGGACTCCCATCCCGACCATCGGCGAACGGTGGGCTCGATGCGTCATGATCCGGCGCTTCTGAAGCCATGTGCGCGAAAGATTTCTCTCGCGGGTGGTGACGACAGGAAGTCGAGGAACCGACCGGCCTCATCCCCCCGCGGACTGCTCATTGTGACGCCGACCCAGAACTGCGCCTGGACGTTGAACGCGTCCGGGATCGGGACCAGCCCGACCCGGTCGGAGTTCATAGCGTCAGTTCGGTAGACGAGAGCAGCGTCCGCTTCTCCGAGCTCCACTTTGGCTCGTACCAGGCGAACGTTGCTTTCCATTGAGGCGATCCGGTCCCGTACGTCGGCTGCGAAGTCCTCTCCCAGAACAGCCGAGGCCTTGCTCAGCACGGTATCCGCGTAGGCCCCGATCGGCACGAAGGGAGTACCGACGACGATTCGTGTAGCCTGTGCCAGCTGATCGAAGCGTTCGATGGCGGCTCCGTTGGCCAGCGGTACGACGACGACGAGGTCGGTCGCAGCGAGTGCCCGAGAGCGTATGACATGGCCAGCATCCTCGAGCGCCCTCATGTGAGCTTCGTTCGCTGAGGCGAACACATCCGCGGACGCGCCCTGTTCGATCTGGAACCGCAGGACCTGACTACCCGCGAAGGTGACTGCGACGTCGACGTCGGGGTGTGCGCCCTGGAACACCTCCACGAGGTCGGGCATGACGTCCGTGAGGGATGACGCTGCGAAGACCGATAGCGTCATCCGCTCGTTTTCTTCGCGCGTACCGCTACACCCGGCGGTCAGCAGAAGAAGCAGTGACGCCGCTGCAGCCATACGCATGTTATGCGATACCATATCGCAGGGGGTCAGGCCAGGTCGACGTCGATCGCCACCCCACTGCCGTCACCAGCGGAGGGAGAGGCCTGCTTTGATTCCGTCTGCAGAGGGCTGGACCATCGGCGTCATGGAGACGAACGGTGACGTCTTCACCTGAACTACGGTCACGGCCACCACTTGGGCCATCGCAGAGCCGAGGAGAACCCAGCCCTCTCCTCCCATGGAGGCTTGGACGGCCAGTCCTGCAGCGGCGATCCCTCCCGAGGCCAGTAGGGTCAGGCCGAGGTTGCCCCGTCCCCGATTGAACGCGTGGGCCCCGAGTCCAGCGCCCAAGGCTTCACCCACAAGGAAGCCCCACAAAATTTCGTCGCAGATCTCGTCGCAGTCGCCACCGGCCCCGATCAGCATTCCTCCGATCGCTCCTGCGGTCCCGCCCACGAGCGCGCCTGCGAAGGCACCGAATGGTGAGGCGTCTCGGGCTGGGGAAGCTACCTGTCCTTTCGCCTCCTCTACACCTGCTGCGGACAGGGACGTGATCGCCGCAGCGATCAGCAGCATCTTCGCGACCCGGTGTGTCCTCCTCCTACTCGACATCTCCTGACTCCTTAAGCCGGTACGCGACGGGCTCGAAGACGCGACCCGATGGATCTGCTATGATGGCCAATGCGCTCTCCCGCGGCGCGGCGTGGGGCTCCTGTCTAGCCACCGGGCCCAACGTAGTTCAAGGGAAGCATGCCAGAAACGGGGCTTGCCCGCGCCTCCGTGCCTCATTGATCAGGCACGCCTCCGGTCCGGCAGCTCTGAGGTGCTCTGAGGATCTCGTCGGACGAGCAGAATCGTATCGTTCAGCGCTGCGCAATGTCGCGAGGGCCGCACAACGGTTGGGGTATATCGAGTGGGTGATCGAAGCTTGATCCGAAGGCCAAGCTTGGCCGCCTCCGTGCGGCGACCGTGGACGTTCTTGACCGGTTGGGTGGCGAAGAACCATGACGGTGCTCCGATCGTTCCCGTTCACCCGAGAACGGAGAACCGAATGGCCCGCCTTGTCTACTGCGATCTGGTGGCACTGACCGAGCTTCAAATGGACGTGCTGGCGGGCGAATACGCCGCTGATCGTCCCCGCGAAGATCTCGGTAGGCAGCCAAGGCAAGGGGACTATAAGGGGGCTACAACGAAAAACGACCAGCCCAAGAAGGGCTAGCCGTTCCCGTAAGTCTTTGTGCTGCTTGTACTCCGGCGACAGGACTCGAACCTGTGACCCGCTGATTAACAGTCAGCTGCTCTACCAACTGAGCTACGCCGGATCGGACCGCGCATGTGCCGCGTGACGCGGGGGATAAATAAGGTTCTGAGCGAGAACAGTGTCAACCAGTTCGGTTCCCCCCGGAGGGCTCGCTCTCGAGACGTTGTCGTGGCGGGTCAGCCTGTGCTGCGCAGCCTCCCCGCAATGAACCGGCGTGACGGCGGGCAGCGGTACGATCACTTACCAGTAGCGAGTGCGATCGGCCCAGGCGTCAGCCTCCGTCTCGATCCCGAGTTCGGTCTGATGTCGCCCGAGTTCCGGGACCTCGTGGCACCCACGACAGCGAGCTTCGTACGTTTCGGAGCCACCGATGCGAATCACCGGACTTTCCGGAGGGGCGGGCCGGCCGTCGATCAAGCGCTGGTTTCGCGTCGCCGCGTTACCGCACCTCACGCATACCGCGTGCAACTTGTCGACGATCTCCGCGGTCGCCATGAGCGCCCCCATCGATCCGAAGGGTTGGCCCCTGAAATCGAGATCGGTGCCGGCGACGATCACGCGCACTCGCCGGTCGGCCAGCCACTGCACGACCGACACGATCTCTTCGTCTAGAAACTGTGCCTCGTCGATACCCACCACGTCGGTCTCAGGGCTCACGAGCGAGCGGATCTCGCTCGCATTCTGGATGGGGCTCGCTTCGAAGATACGGGTTCTGTCGTGGGAGCTGAGCTGAGCCGGCCCGCCATAGCGATCGTCCAACTGCGACTTGAAGACCTGCACGCGTTTGCGGGCGATGAGCGCCCGGCGGACGCGTCGCAGCAACTCCTCGGACTTTCCGGCGAACATGACGCCCGAGATCACCTCGACCCACCCCTCCTGAACCCGCCCCTGCATCAGCGGTCCATCTCGCGGTTCGTGGAACTCGGGAACACCAAGGAGCCTCGGCGTGTCACGATCTCATACCCGGTCGTAGCAGTCTGTCGCTGACGCGGCTTAGTTTACGCGGCCGTCTTCAGTGCGGCTACCGAGTGTGGCTGCCGCCGATGGGGTGGTGGTGTGGAGGATGGGGTGGTCGGCACGGTCTTTGACGAAAGAGCAACTCGACCCTCATGCACACAGCCCATCTCCGACCACGCGGGGTTCTCCTGGCCATGGTCAGCGCCGCGGTCTTCGCCTCGACCGTCCCTTCCCTCGTCGCCGCGCAGCAGAGTGAGCCGCCAAGGCTGATCGTATCCATCTCGATCGACCAGCTTCGGGGAGACCTTCTCGATCGCTATTCGGAGGCGTTCACGGGAGGCTTCCGTCGGCTGCTCGATGAAGGCTTCAGCTTCACGCAGGCGTCCCATGCTCACGCGCGGACCTCCACCGCACCCGGCCATGCGACACTCACGACCGGCGTCTATCCTGCGCGCCACGGCTTGATCGCAAACAGTTGGCAACATCGTCGTGGCATGCAGTGGGTGAACATGTACGCGGTAGGGGACGACGACAGCCCGATTCTCGGCTTCGAGGACGAGGCCGTGCTCGAGGGCCGCTCGCCGCGGAACATGGTTCGCGACGGGTTACCGGACTGGCTCCATGCGCAGGATGAGGACGCCCGCCGGGTGTCGATCTCGAGGAAGGACCGGGCGGCCGTACCCATGGGCGGCCGGAACAGCGAGCACGTGTATTGGCTCCTCCCCGAGTTGGCGCGATTCATCACCTCGACATACTACCGCGACGGATACCCGGGGTGGCTGAGAGACTTCAATGAAGAAGTCATGCCGGGGATCTTCGAGGCCCGGATGTGGGAGTCCCTCGTTCCCGAGGAGCTCAGGCATCTCGCTCGTGCTGACTCGGCAGCGTACGAGTTCGACGGTGTGCACACGACATTCCCGCACGTCAGCGCGGACGAGAACGCTCCGGACACGACCATCACTCAGCACTACGTGTGGGGGGCTGACCGACCGATGGCGGACGATGCGGTCATGGCGCTCGCCGAGGTCGTTCTGGATGAGCTCGATCTGGGTCAGCGCGACGAGACCGACTACCTCGCGCTCGGACTTTCCACCAACGATCGCATGGGGCATCAGCACGGCCCGTTCAGCCAGGAGGTCTTGAGCATCCTGCTGAACGTCGATCGACTTCTCGGCGACTTCTTCGAGCTGCTCGACGAGGAGGTCGGCGAGGGGCGCTGGGTCGTGGGCCTGTCGGCCGATCATGGCGTCGTGACCATGCCCGAGTACGCGCGCGAGGAGGGCAACCTGCAGGCAGACCGGATCTTGAGGGACTCCGTAATTCAGCAGTTGTCGCCGATCGTCACGGAGGTGCTTCGGGACGGAGGCTCACCTCGCGAGGCCTCGGAGCGGCTGGCCGAGGCTGTGGAGGCTGCCGGACTCGCGACGAGGGCCTATACGCACCACAGCTACACGCGGGGCGAACCGGCCGACTCGTTCGCGGTGCTGTACCGGAACTCCTACTACCCGGGGCGGGCGTGGGACACGCTGAGCCGCTGGGAGGTCGATCTCCGCTACGGGGAGGATGACTACGTGGGCTCTCGGACGGGCACGAATCACGAGTCTACGTATTGGTACGATCGCTGGGTGCCCATGATCTTCATGGGGCCTGGCGTGGTACCCGGCACCTCCGACCAGCCCGTGTACACCGTCGATTTTGCCCCCACGCTGGCCGGACTGGCCTTCGTCCCGGTTCCCGATGATCTGGATGGTCGCCGACTCTTCTGATCGGCTTGTTTTTTTACAAAAACAGAGTTGTGTCGATGCGCTCCTTCGGAAGAAGTCGGAGGGGCGTTTTTCGTTGCAGTTACTTGAACATTGACACCAGTGTGCGTGCTGCATTAATAAGTATCGTCGTGCGTAAACAAATGAACTAAGAGTTTGCTCGAGACCGTGGCCGAGTGCTGTCTTTCAGCCTTTCAGTGTCCTGTCGCGGGCGAACTCTCAAGGGGCGCATTACGTCGCGCCTCCGGCAGCACCCCCCAGGATCAAAGAGATCGCGTGGTTGGCATCCGGGGCCCTAAAAGCCCGTGAGGTAGCATGACAGCGCAGGAAGAAAGAGCGAGGTGGACCATTCAGGAGGCCGAGCGTCTGCTCACCTCACTGCAGGGCGTTGTCTCGGCGCGTGTCGTTGCCCGCCCCGGGGGCGAGGTCGATGAGGTCCACCTCCTGACGACGTCCGAGGTTCGACCAAAGCAGACCGTTCGCAATGTCGAGTCGGCGCTGTTGGCGCACCTGGACCTCAGTGTGGATCACCGAAAGATCTCGGTTGCGCAGACCGATAACGAAAGTGTGGCACAGATGGCGGAGCCGGTTCTGCCGGTTCAGATCGTGCCTGACCCCGAGCCGACACCGCGGGAAAGCCGCCTGCTCTTCTACAGTCATCAGGCTGAGACGGAGCGCTCCAACAGGGTGAAGCACCGCGTGGAGATCGAGTGGCAGAGCGAACGGTACGTCGGTGAGGCCAGTGCTGCCGACCTGCCGCGCCCCAAGCTCGAAGCAGTCGCCAACGCGACCATGCGAGCGGTGCAAAAGGCTCTCCAGGAGAACCTCCCGGAAGGACGCCGGTCCGTCACGCTCTCGCTAGATGGCGTGAAGGTCGTGGACGCCTTTGACAGGAAATTCGTACTCGTCGCAGTGCATGCCATGTCGGGTCGAGACATTGCCCGGCTCGCGGGTACCGCGGTCACTGATGAATCGACGGATCGCGCAGCGATCCTCGCCATGCTGCAGGCCACGGATCGCTGGATCCGTGGTCACGTGGACTAAGGCTCGACACGAGCCCCCACCCTCGAATCAAGGAGAAAAAGGGACCCCCTCGATCTGCCGAAGCGAAGAAGAGCGGTTGAGCGAAGCGCAAGCAGCGCCCACAGCGGAAACACTCGGGTTGCTGACTTTCTCATAAAGGAGGTAGCGCAATGTTCAGCTCTTTTGTTGATCTCTTTGGATCAGTTTTCTCACTGCTGTCGAACGGCTTCGTGAACTGGTAAGGGAGATCGAGGGGGTTACTTCTCGGATGCCAAACCGCCGTCTCCATGTCTACATCGGTGCAATGCACCTTGCTGCTGCGGTGGCGCTATACATCCTGCACGTCGATGGAAGCAGCCTATCGCTGATGAACGATGGCGCGGTTTTGGGATGGCTCGCGCTCATCGGCATCGGCGTTCTGTCCGAAGCCGTTGCGATCGCCTTGAGCGTCGGCGCTGCGGCGAGCACCTCCTCTATTGTCTTCCTTCCGCTGCTCGCCGCCATGCAGCTTTTCGGGCCGCTGGCGGCGGTGATCCTCGTTTGTATTACGCAGGTGTTTGGGGAGCTTCTGGTTCGGCGCAAGCCACTCACCCGAGTGCTGTTCAATCTGTCGCAGGCCATCGTCGGTACAGTGATCGGGGGCACGGTCTGGAAGCTCCTTGGGGGCGTGCCGCTGCAGGGACTGGGTCTTCAGGACCCCCCGACAATCACGGAGCAACTGGGGCCGTTCATCGCCTTCGGTTTCGTCTTTCTGGCGGTAAACCACGCTGCCGTGGCGATGGCTATCACCCTCAGTCAGGGACTGCCATTCCGCCGCGTTTGGGGTCTGGTGCGATCCAATTCCGGAGGAAGCCTCAACGATCTTCTGATCGCTCCGATCGCGCTCGCAATCGCCTATCTCTACGTCCAATTCGGACCCGGAGGGATCCTCGTTGTGATCCTTCCGATGTTGTTCATCCGGTACTCCTACTTGACGACGTCGAAGCTGCGGGATTCGAATGCCGACCTTCTTACGGCTCTCGTGAAGGCGATCGAGACTCGAGACCCCTACACGTCCGGACACTCTTTGCGCGTCTCACGGTTGGCGCATCAAATCGCCGAGCAGCTCGGCTTGAGCAGCTTGAGTGTCGAACACGTTCGGCAAGCGGCGCTCCTTCATGACATCGGGAAGATCGAGGCGACCTACACGGACATCCTTCGGAAACCCGATTCGTTAACACCCGAGGAACGGGCGATCATCGAATCGCATGTGACTCGGGGAGAACAACTGCTTCGAGACCTTTCGTCCGTTCCCGAGGCCGTGGTGAAGGCGGTGCGGCATCACCATGAACGTGAAGATGGGAAGGGTTACCCCGACAAGCTCATGGGTGACGAGATCCCGATCGGTGCGAAGATCATTGTTGTCTGTGATGCGGTCGACGCCATGCTGTCGGACCGACCCTACCGGAAAGCCCTGCCCTTGGCGGTGGTGCTGGAGCAGCTGGACCTACACGCCGGAAAGCAATTTGACCATCGGGTGGTTAAGGCGCTGGTGTCCTCTGAGATCCTGGCGAACTTTGCTGAATTGATGCGGAAGGAACGCGCCGAGCGACGCCAAATGGAGGTCGGCTCTCCAGCGCTTCCCTCTTCCTTGATGGTTTCGCCAAGTCGCGCACCCAAAGTAGCGAGTGTCGTCTAGCGCGCTTTGGTCAAGAGTCTTTCAAAGGCGCGGGCTCTCAACATCATTCGGCATTCCGTTGCCACGCTTGCGCCCTTTGAGGCCACCGCAGCCAGCTCGGGATGCCCAGCCCTCGCCATCAGAGTCGCTTGGCTGAGAATGAGCTTGAGCCAGGCTGCTACGAATCGACCTTCGACTGCCTTCGCAGTCTGCTCAAGAAGTTCGATGGCTGCAGCGCTTTCGCCCCTTCGGCTCAGCAGCCGGGACCGAAATTCCATCGTGAGGCTCGGGTCGTAGTACCAGATCGCGGGTTCGCTTCGAAGCGCAGACTCTCTGCGGAGCGCCTCAGACATCGATCCCTTTTCTAAGGCACATATTCCCAAGCCGGCGTTAACGGCGTCCGAAACGTAGCGCGGAACTTCTGGGCCCTTGAACGCTCTTGCTAACTCGAAGTGAGCAGCAGCTCTGTCCGGGTAACCTCTAAGGATCTCCAGTGTGCCGCGGTTGCATGCCAGATTGGCTCGAGCGAATGTCATCTCTGCGCTTCCGATCAGCTCGGCAGCTTTATCAAAGCCTTCCTCTGCGACTTCAAACAGCCCGGCGTCCATGTAGCCGAGCGCCCGGTTGGCCTCGAAGCTATGTCTCTGCTGGAGGTCCCCACTGGCCTCCGCCATGGACTCTGCCTCGGCGAGTATAGCTGGCCCGTCGCCGGAAAATAGACGGCCTCGCCGAAGAAGAACCATGAGCAACCGGTTCATTGCCACGAACCGACTCCAAGCTCCCCGCCGCGTGTGTTTGAGCGCCTCTCGCGCCGCGCGCTCTGCCCGTTCAGTTGAGATCGGTGTCAGGGCTACGGACAGAGCGCCGTTGAGAGCCGCTTGCGCATAGTCGGTTCCTCGCTCTTTAAGGGATTCTAGCTCGCTTGCGATGTCTTGAACGCGATCAAGGTCTTCTGTGAGAAGGCTGGTCTTTAGCTCCCCGTCCAATGCCAACGCGACCGCCTCCCAGTCCTCCTTGTGCTCGGCCTCTTCCTTGATCATTCGCAGGCGCGCGATGAGGTCGGCCGATTCGGCACGACCTCCCTCGGCCAGGGCCTCCACCCTTCTGATGTCGAGCCGCCGGGCGCGATGCTCGTCCCCTACGGCTCGCAGCTTCACGGACGCCAATTCGAGGACGGGAGCCGCTCGGGCCATGTCTCGGCCAAGGTGGTGCGCGACTCCCTGTCTTGCGGTCGCGTCGGCTACTCGCGTCGGGTCCGCCTCGTTACGGGCGGTCAGCTCATAGAAGTGGGCGGCTTCGGCGACCGTGCCCCGGGCCAGGCAACGTTCACCGGCCAGCCAGCCGTATGTGGACGCTCCTTCCGCGTCACCAGCCCGATCCAGATGGGTTGCCAGCTCATCAACCGGGGGATCGTCACGATCACGCAGGAATAACGCCATCCGGTGATGAAGCAGGGCACGCCGTGCCTCGCTTAGCTCCTGATAGATGGCGCTGCGGAAGAGGTCGTGCGTGATCCAGATTCGGTCACGTTCACCCTCGATGATCCCCGCTTCTCGAAGCTCCTCGGAAACCTCGACGACCTGATCCACGGATTCGCCCGTGAGTGCCGATAGATCACCCAGCCTCATCCGTCCCGACCCAATCGCCAAAAGTGCGTACATGCTGCGAGCGGCTTCGGACAGTACGCTGGTCTTTGAGGTGAGAATGTCTTTGAGG
>Ga0181594_10000035_pt1 | contig 91033 bp, 101 predicted proteins | sample 071ome_18_FD_145603 | JGI IMG/M metagenome (GOLD analysis project Ga0181594, IMG submission 145603) | Coastal salt marsh microbial communities from the Groves Creek Marsh, Skidaway Island, Georgia - 071413BT metaG (spades assembly) | ecosystem: Environmental > Aquatic > Marine > Intertidal...
TCTGTTGTCCTGCCAAGGGCACGGCAGATTAGCCACCTCCGGAAGGGATAACCGCTGAAAGCATCTAAGTGGGAAACCCGTTCGAAGATGAGTGTTCCCATGCGGTTAACGCAGTAAGGCCCGTGGCAAGACCACCACGTTGATAGGCCGGAGGTGTACGCACAGCAATGTGTTTAGCCGACCGGTACTAATCGGCCGAGGGCTTGGTTTAGCTCAGCTCGTGCTTGCTCTGGAGTCCTCGGGTGCATACCCGTTTGACAACAAGTTTCGGTGGCCATAGCGACAGGGTCACACCCGTTCCCATCCCGAACACGGAAGTTAAGCCTGTCAGCGCCGATGGTACTTGGGGAGAGATCCCCTGGGAGAGTAGGACGCCGCCGGATTTCGCACTCGAGAGGCGCTGGACTTCGGTCCGGCGCCTCTCGTCGTTTTCGACTCGAACGCTGATCGTGGTGGTGCCTGTGCCGTCGGGAGTTGCTCGCCTTAGCCTCGGTGTAATGCCAGAACAGCGCGGTCCCTCCCGTCGTCCCGGTCGGGGTCGCCCCGGTTCAGGCGAACCTGGACGGGGCACGTCCGGCGGTGCCGCCCGCGGCGGTCGCCGGGGAGGCCCTAGTCGTGGAGCGGGTTCAGCCTCCTCAGGTGGTTCTCGTGGGACTGCTGGTCGACGAGATGGTGGAGGCGAGCGATCTGGCACCGGCCGAGCTTCGGTCGGTCGTGGCGCAAATCCGCGCCCGTCTGGTCGCGGTCGCGGGGAGGGCGACAGTCGTCTCGGTGGTGAGAGTCGCGGTGGCGGTCCGAGCCGTGGTGCAGCAGGTCGTGGGGGAGCAGGTCGCGCCGCATCCGGTCGGGGCGGAGCGAGTCGAGGTGGCGCTGGTCCACGTGGCGCCGGACGTCCCGGAGGCGGCGGGCGCTCGGGGCCGCCAAGAGCTGGGCGTCCGGATGGTGGCGGACGGGGGGCAGGCGCGGATCGCCGTCTTCCTGCTCGGGAGCCGCGCAACGAGGCGGAGCGCCGGGCCGCTGAGGTACGCGCTCGCGGTGGCGGGTTCCGACGTAAGGGTGGAATCGGCCAAGACTCCCCACCGGAGCCGCAGGCAGAGTGGATTGACGAGGGCCCGGTTCGGGAGGAGGCCGTCGCCGCGGTAGAGCGCGCGGAACGTCGGCGCGCTCCATCGGATCTCTCACCCAACCTCGTTGCCGAGGTCGACAGCGCGAGCGGTGGCGGCCAGCGCTCCGCTCGTCTTCGGGAACGCCTACTGAACGCCTACGAAGCGCTCGAGCGAGAGCGGTTCGGTGATGCGCGACGTATGGCCAATGCTCTGGTCCGGGAACTCAGTTCAGTGGCGGCAGTCCACGAGATCATTGGCCTCGCGAACTATCGGATGGGCAACTGGCGGCCCGCCGCCGCCGCGCTTGAACGCTCCCAGAACCTGCGACCGGAGCCCTCCACCCTGCCCGTGCTCATGGATTGCCTCCGAGCGCTCGGTCGTCATCGTGAGGTCGCGTCCGTGTGGAATGAATTAAAGAGCATGTCCCCCGCACACGAGATCATGGCCGAGGGCCGAATCGTGGCTGCCGGCTCGTTGGCGGACAGTGGCGACCTCGGAGGGGCCATCGCTCTGATGGAGCCCGCTACCACCCGACCGAAGCGGGTTCGAGACCACCATCTGCGCCAGTGGTACGTCCTGGCTGACCTTCACGATCGTGCTGGCGATGTGATCGCGGCGCGCCGTTGGTTCGAGCGAATCCTGTCCCATGACGACGACTTCGTCGATGTGCGGAGCCGCCTCCGCCAACTCGGTCGCTGACGAGACAAGCTTCCGATCCGGCGCCGAATACCCTGATCGCGTGGCGGGTCCCCATTTTCGAGCAGGGGTGATCCTCGTGATCCGGCGAGGTGATGGGCAGGTGCTTGCTTTTGAGCGCGTCGATGTACCCGGTGCCTGGCAACTCCCGCAAGGCGGGATCGACAATGACGAGAGCCCCGAGCAGGCGGCTTGGCGTGAGCTCTCCGAAGAGACCGGGCTTCGGTCGGACATGGTTCGCTGCACGGGTTCCTCGTCGAGTTGGACGGTCTATGAGCTCCCGGCCGAGCACCAGCGTCCGGGCCGACTCGGCCAAGCGCACCGGTGGTTCTACTTCGATGTGGTGGATGACTTGGTTGAACCAACCCCTGATGGCGTGGAGTTCTCCGCCTGGACATGGATGACCGCGGAGGACCTCATCGAGGTGGTGGCCCCATTCCGCAGGCCGGGCTACGAGGAGATGTTGCGTGGACCACACTGACCTGTTCAGCGCGGCGGCTCGCGACCGGCTGAGGTCCAAGGCGCCCCTCGCAGCGAGGCTTCGCCCGAAGACCATCGACGACGTGGTCGGCCAGACGCACCTCGTTGGTCCGGGACGGCCGTTGCGACGTCTGGTCGAGCAGGATCGGCTCACCTCGGCCATTCTCTGGGGACCCCCGGGAACCGGCAAGACCACCCTCGCGTTGGCGATCGCGGGCTCGACATCGCGGGCGTTCGAGCAACTGTCGGCGGTTACCGCCGGGGTCGCAGATGTGCGCTCGACCATCGCCCGGGCGACGTCACTGCTCGGTGAGCAGGATCGGGGGACGATCCTCTTCCTGGACGAGATCCACCGGTTCTCCAAATCGCAGCAGGACGCCTTGCTTCCCGCGGTAGAGGACGGGACCCTGACGCTGATCGGCGCTACGACCGAGAATCCGTTCTTCGAGGTCAATGCCCCTCTGCGGAGTCGGTCAACGCTCTTTCGACTCGAACCACTCGGTCGAGATGACATCCAGATTCTGGTGGTGCGCGGGCTCGCGGCCGAGGGCGCGACGGCATCTGATGAGGCGGTCAACCTGCTAGTCGATCGCGCCGGCGGCGACGGACGCCAAGTGCTCACGGCTCTCGAGGTTGCGTGCGCGCTCGCGGGGTCGGAGTCCGTCGGACTTGAACACGTGGAAGCGGCCCTTGGAACGAGCGCCCTTCGCTACGGCCGCGATGACCACTACGACGTCATCAGCGCGTTTATCAAGTCGATGCGTGGCTCGGACCCCGATGCGGCCGTCTACTGGCTGGCTCGCATGCTCGAGGCGGGGGAGGACGCGCGATTCATCGCCCGTCGAATCGTGATCGCCGCGAGTGAGGATGTGGGCGATGCCGATGACTCCGTGCTCGGTGTTGCGGTGGCAGCCGCTCGTGCTCTGGAGTTCGTCGGATTACCGGAGGCGCAACTCAATCTTGCCCAGGCAGCGATCGCCGTGGCTCGAGCACCGAAGAGCGCCGCGGTCTCGAGAGCGATCTGGGGCGCGCGGGCCGACGTCCGGGCCGGCTCAGTTGGTGAGGTGCCCGCACATCTCCGGGATGCGCACTATTCCGGTGCCGCCGAGATCGGGCATGGATCTGGCTATGTCTCGCCCCACGACGATCCGGCGAAGGCGGCGCAACAGCGTTATCTGCCCGATGAACTCGCCGATCATGGCTGGTACCGTCGGCGCGGTTCGAGCGGAGGATCCGAGGAGGTGGAGTGACGATGACGACCGGTGAAGTGGTGTTGGTGGCCGCGATCGTGCTCTGCGCGATCGGCCTCGCCGCGCTCGCTGTCGCGCTCGTTCGGGTGCTTGACGCGTTGGCGGCCCTGCGCATCGAGGTGCGAGAGCTTCGCGACCAGTCGAACCGGATGATCAGCGAGCTTCGCGTCAGTACCGACCAAGCGCGAGACGCTGTTGGAGCGGCCCGTGAGGATCTCGTCCGCTTCGATCGGGTGCTCGGCTCCGCCGAGGCCATTTCATCAGCCGTGGGTCGCAGCGGAGGGGCAGCTCGGCGCGTGTTCGCGACCCCGGTGATCAAGGGGGTCGGTGTGGTGACCGGTGTGAAGCGCGCGGTGGATCGACTGCGAACGGGTGGTGAGCGCTTCGAGCTGGTCTCTGGTGAGTCGAAGAGGCGGAGAGCATGATCAAGCGGTTGACCTGGTTCGTCGCCGGTGTCGTGACCGGTATCGGCGCAGCTCGCTCCGCTCGTCGACGGGTGGTTCGCACAGCTCGTCGCCTGTCTCCCGTGCACGCGGCTGAACGGCTTCGACGGCGAGCCGAGCAGGGTGTCGACACCGTCGCAGGTGCGGTGCGCGAGGGTCGGCTGGCCATGGCGAACCGGGAGCGGGAGCTTCGCGCTCGGTTGGAACGTCGGGTGGATCCAATCGACGGGCGACTCGCCGAGGATGAGACGCTGCTCGTCGACGGCGCCCCCGTGGAGCCCGGTCGAGTTGTTGTGATGCGCTCAGAGCGCGACTGAGACGATGATCCCGGCTCGCTGGGAGCGCCCCTACGTCGACCGTCCGGTGGCCGACGCCGATCGAGCGGACCTTCTCGCTCGATCCTCGGCGGCTCACTGGGGTCTTCCAGAGCCAACGCTGCTCCGCTCGTCGATGAACCGCGTCTATGTGGCGGGCGAGGTCATCGTGCGGATCGGTCACGTCAATGGTCGCGGTGAGTCCCAACTCGATCTCGCCGCGCGGCTCGCAGCCCTCGAGATCGCGGTTCCACAGCCAGCCCGTGAGGAAACGCTCGCTGATGGGGATCTGGTCGTCACAGCCTGGCGGCGCGCCACCGGCGCTGGCTCGGTTGATTGGGAGTCGGTCGGCCGAGCGGTCGCGCGTCTGCACCGTGTGTCGCCGGCCGAGGTGGTGCCGAGCGACCACCCGATCGCCGACCCACGCCGGTTCCCTTGGTGGAACTTCGAATCACTTCTCGAGGAGTGCGCCGGCGAGATCGATGCTCGGGCGCTGTCGTCAATCGAGCGGGTCCTCGACGGGCATTCGGGTTGGGATGATTGGCGCGATGAGGACCTCGTTCTTTGTCACGGCGATGTTCATCCCGGCAACGTCGTCGTCGATCTGAGCGGGCCACTCCTCGTGGACTGGGACCTCATGTGCTTGGCCCCCCGCGAGTGGGATCTCGCCCCGTTGTCGGTCTGGTCGAGGAACTGGGGTGGCGACGCGGCGTGGTTCGATTCGTTCGAACGCGGTTACGACAGGGAGGTCGACCTCCGTCGTCTGCGTGCTCTCGGCGATCTTCGCGACCTCGCGGCCACGCTGATGGCGGTGCGGGCCGGTCGCGGTGACGCCGAACGGGCCGCCGAGGGCCGACGACGCCTCGCGTTTTGGCGAGATGGCACTGGTCCTCCTTGGACGAGCGCCTAGCCGGTGAGTCGTCGAAGAAGTCGTTGAGCGACTCGCCCGTACGGCGGATAGGCAATTCGCGGATCCGGGCGCGTCGGGCGCTGGAGCACCGAGCGAAGATGGCTCAGACGGTCAAAGCCCGCGCGGCCGTGATACGAGCCGTGTCCACTCTCGCCTTTACCTCCGAAGGGGAGCTCATGCACGGCCAGGTGCAGCAGCGTGTGGTTGACGACCGCGCCGCCACTCGGTACCAACTCGAGCACCTTCCGCGCTCGTTCATCCGAACCGGTGAACACGTACAGCGCGAGCGGAGTGGGACCCTTGGTCAACATCGGCAACTCAGCATCGAGATCCTCGACCACGACGATCGGCAGTACCGGTCCGAAGATCTCATCGGCGAGCACCGATGAGGAGGCGTCGGGCTCGACCAGCACCGTCGGCGCGATGTAGCGCGCGTCACGATCCACCTGTCCGCCGATGACCGCCGAAGCACCGGAATCGCGGATGAGGGCCGTGAGCCGATCGACGTGATGGGTATTGACGATTCGTCCGTAATCGGGGCTCGTCGAGGCATCCGCACCGAAGGCGGCTTCGATCTCATCGCCGATGAGCGAGATCAGGCGATCCGCGACCTCGCGCTCCACGAGAACGTGGTCGGGAGCTACGCAGGTCTGACCGGCGTTAACGAATTTGCCCCACACGATTCGCCGGGCCGACACCGACAGATCGGCGTCAGCGCAGACGATCGCCGGACTGCGGCCGCCGAGCTCGAGGGTGACGGGAGTGAGGTGCCTCGAGGCGGCCTCCATGACGATCCGTCCGACCCGTCCGCCTCCGGTGTAGAAGATGTGGTCGAAACGTTCCTGAAGCAGCGCCGAGGTGATTTCGGCGCCGCCGGTGACCACCTCGCAAATATCGGTGCCGAGCACGGTCGGAAGATGCGACGCAATCAGATCGGCCGTGCGCGGAGCGAGTTCGGAGGGTTTGACCACCACCGTGTTTCCGGCGGCGACGGCAGCGACGACCGGTGCCAGCGCGAGGTGGAGCGGATAATTCCACGGGGCGATGACGCACACCACCCCGAGCGGGGTCGGCACGACCCGGCCACGACCGGGCCGAGCGACAGCCGGGAGTGAGACCCGGCGCGGACGCATCCACTCGCGCAGATGACGACGGGCGTAACGAGATTGCCCGATGATGAATCCGATTTCAGTCAGCCAGGCCTCTGTTTCGCTCTTGCCGAGATCGGCGTTCAGCGCAGCGGCGTATTCGGCTTCGTGCTCCCGAAGGTGATTCTCGAGGCGCTTCAACCGTTCGGCTCGTGCGCTCGCCTCCCGCAGAAGCGGCGTCGCGTCGCGGAGCGCGCCAATTCTCGCGCTCCACTTACCCTCGTTCGGCTCAGCGCTCATGCCGCGAGCCTACGATGGAGGCCGATGGAGGACCGGATCGATCCCGCGATCGCCTCGCGTCTCGACACCTTGGCCGAGCGCCTCGTTGACGTCGCATCTGAACTCGACGACGTCATGTTCGACCTGTTGCGGCGCGCAAGTGCTGATGGCGCGGATCGCCCCAGGCTTGATCGGGAGTTGCAGAAGGTGCGCCGTTCGATCGAGAAGGCGGTGAGCCTCCTCCGATCCCAAGCAGCGTGAACGCGCTCAGGCCGCGTTGAGTCGGTCGATGAGTAGGCGGAGGCCCGCGGCATGACGGGCGTCGTAATCGATAGACAGTCGCGCGAGCGAGAGGTGGTCACCGTCGGCGACTTCGGCTGCGGTTGGCTCGACCGCCTCGATCACCCCACCTCGCGAGAGCGCGGCGAACTGTTGGCGGAGGTCGTCGAGGCGGGCCGGGCTGGGGAGATCCCTGAGCCGGATGATCAGGCGGTCACCGACGAATCGGATGCTGTGAAAGTTCGCGTAGAAGCTCTCAAGTTCCGCAGCGACTCCCTCGGCGTCGTGTCGAATCCGATAGAGCGAGACGTCGTCTGGGTCGACCATCGAGCGGGCGACGAGGTGATCGCGGATGAAGGTGTCGACCGCCTCCCAATACGGGTCGTCGGGGGTGTCGAGTAGGACGATCGGCACTGGTACGCCTTTCCCGGTCTGGGTCAGCGTCAAGAGTTCGAAGGTTTCGTCGAGGGTGCCGAATCCACCGGGAAGGCAGACGAAGCCGACCGACTCCTTGATCAGCATGAGTTTTCGGGTGAAGAAGTATTTCATGCTCACGTACTTGGCGTCACCAGCGATCACCGGATTCGCACCCGTCTCGAAGGGCAGGCGAATCGACACGCCGATACTCGCCTCGCGCCCGGCCCCTTCCATACCTGCCTGCATGATCCCCGGTCCGGCACCTGTGACGACCATCCAGCCTCGTCGGGCGAGCTCGGCCGCGACGCGCGCCGTCTGCTGGTACACCGGATCATCGGGGCCGGTGCGCGCCGAGCCGAAGATGGTGACCTTTCTCCGATCCCGAAACGGAGCGAACATCTCGTAGGCCTCACGCATCTCCTTGAGCGCGTTCGCGGCGATCTTGAGGTCGAGCGGATGCGGACCATCACCGAGCAGGCCGAGGGCTTCGGTCAAGAGGGAACGAGCGACCTTGCGATCGATCGGGGGGTTCGCCCCGTCGAGTTGATCGAGTGCTGTCTCGATCAGGGAGTCAACTGGTGGGACACTCACCGCAGCGCTACGGCTTTGGCCTCGAGTGCAGCGATCAGGTCATCGAAACTCGTGGCGAATGAGGCGAGCCCCTCGGCTTCGAGTAGATCGGCCACCTCGACAAGGTCGACGCCGGCGGCACCGAGGGCGGCCAACAAACGATCATCGGCCGCGGTGTCGCGATCAACCGTGCGTTCGAGGGTGCCGTGGTCAAGGAACGCCTCAAGGGTCGCTTCGGGCACGGTGTTGACGGTGTCGGGCCCGATCAGGCCGTCCACGTAGCAGACGTCGGAATAGGCGGGATCCTTTGTGCCGGTGCTCGCCCAAAGCGGCCGTTGTGGCCGCGCACCGAGAGCGGCAAGGCGGGCCCACCGCTCGCCGGAGAACAGTTCCTGATACCGGCGATAGGCGAGGCGACCTTGGGTGAGCGCGGCTGCTCCACGAAGATCTGAATCGACGCCGAGTCGCCGATCGATCTCGGTATCGACTCGCGAGATGAAGAAACTGGCGACCCCAGCGACATCGGACAGGTCAACCGCTCCATCGGCGACTCGATCTTCGAGCCCAGAGATGTACGCCTCGGCGACGGCGGCGTACCGCTCGATGCCGAAAATCAAGGTCGTGTTCACAGAGATCCCGGCGCAGATCGCTCCGCGAATCGAACTCAGGCACTCCACCGTGGCGGGAATCTTGATCATCACGTTCTGACGGTCGACCTTGGTCGCGAGGTCACGTGCCGCCTCGAGGGTGCCGGGACCGTCGTGGGCCAAGGCGGGAGAGACCTCAACCGACACGAAGCCGTCGGTACGATCGGAGGACTCGTACAGGTCGGAGAACGCATCGCACGCGGCTCGAATATCGTCGACGACCATCACCCAGTACGCGCCCTCGGTATCTAGACCATCGGCGATGAGCCGCGAGAACTGGCCGTCGTAGTCGTCGGAGCCGCCGATGGCCTTCGCGAAGATCGTCGGGTTGGAGGTGAGCCCACGGACACCGCGAGCGATCCACGCGTCGAGTTCACCGCGCACCAACATGGCGCGGCTGAGGTTGTCGAGCCAGATGCTTTGGCCGAGTTCGGAATGAAGACGGGTGAGATCAGCCATTAGGACGCTCCCACCATGTCTCGGGCTGCCGCGACCACCGCGTCGACGGAGATCCCGAGGTACTGGAGAGCGACACCACCGGGTGCGCTGACACCAAAGGAGTCGATGCCGATGCTCCTGTCCGCCCACTCGGACCAGCCGAAGGTGCTGGCGGCCTCGACGGAAAGCACCGGGACACCGGCGGGTAGAACCGCGGAGATCGCCTCGGGTGGCTGGGCGCGAAACCGGTCCCACGAGGGCATGGACACCACTCGCGCGCTGACGCCGCCCTCGTGGAGACGCTCTGCCGCTTGAACAGCGAGGCTGACCTCGGCTCCGGTTCCGACGATGACCAGTTGGGGCGAGGGGCGGTCGACAACCGTCGCGGCCCCGGTGCACACAGCGGAACCATCGGTCACCACCTCGACGTCTTGCCTCGACAGCACAAGCACGGTGGGGCCGTCGTGCGCGACGGCGTCGGCCCAGGCTGCGGAGGTCTCATTCGCGTCGGCCGGGCGGATGACGTGAAGGCCGGGAACCGCGCGAAGCGTGGCGAGGTGCTCGACCGGCTGATGGGTCGGTCCGTCTTCTCCGACCGCGACGGAGTCATGGCTGAACACGAAGACGCATCGGGCGCCGGAAAGGGCGGCTAAGCGAACGGGCGGACGCATGTAGTCCAGGAACACCAAGAAGGTGCCTCCAATGGGCAGCGCGCCACCATGGAGGGCGAGTCCGACCATCGCCGAGCCCATCGCGTGTTCCCGAACTCCGTAATGCACCTGTCGACCGGTCGGAACAGCGACCGACTGCACCTCGAGACCGGCGACTTTCGTGCCCGTGTTTCCGGTGAGGTCAGCCGATCCGGCGACGAGACCAGGAAGAAGATCCGACGTGGCATCCAAGGTCACCTGGATCGCTTTGCGAGTGGCGACCCGTGCTCCTCGCTCCCATGTCGGCAGCGCAGGGGACAGGGCCTCGACGGAGGGTTGGAAGGTCGCGGACCATTCAGGCGTGGCGCGCGCAGCGGCGCTCGACGACTCCCAGGCCGCACGGCTCACCGCGGCCCGAGCTGACGTATGCGCTCGGTAGGCCACGACCAGTTCGGTCGGCACGTGGAACGGCTCGTCGGGGATACCGAGCACCGCTTTAGTGCGTGTGACGTCCTCAGCGCCGAACGCCAAACCGTGTGCCGCGTGGCTGTCGGTGTGGTCGGGCGAGGGGAAGCCGATGTGGGTCCGCAGTACGAGCAGGGTGGGTCGACCATCGCCGTCACGGGCGGCAAGGAGCGCCGACTCAAGCGCGTCGAGGTCCTCGCCGATGTCGCCGAGTTCGATCACCCTCCACCCGTAGGCGTTGAACCGGGCGCTCACGTCGTCATCGCAGGCGAGAGCGGTGCCGCCGTCGATTGTGATTCGATTGTCGTCGAATACACAGATCAGTCGATCGAGACCGAGATGGCCGGCGAGTGAGGCCGCCTCGTGGCTCACGCCCTCCATCAAGCAGCCGTCGCCCGCGATCACCCAGGTGTGGTGCGAGACCGCCCCAATGCCGAACCGCTCCCTCTGGAGGCGCTCGGCGAGCGCCATTCCGACGGCGTTGGCGAAGCCTTGGCCGAGCGGGCCGGTGGTGACCTCGACCCCTGGCGTGTGGCCCGTCTCCGGGTGGCCCGGGGTCGACGAACCGAGTGAGCGAAAAGCGCGGAGGTCGTCGAGTTCGAGCCCGAGGCCACTCAGCATGAGCAGGCTGTATTGGAGAATCGAGGCGTGACCCGCAGAAAGGATGAAGCGGTCGCGGTCGGTCCAATGGGGATCGGCCGGGTCGAACTTCATGACTCGGCTGTAGAGCACGTGGGCGAGAGGAGCGAGGGCCATCGCGGTGCCCTGATGCCCGCTGTTCGCGGCGAGCGGAGCGTCCATTGCGAGCCCCCGGATCACGGCGACGGCCAGTCGGTCGAGGTCCTCGCCGAGCGGCGGCGGTTCGTCGTTCAGCACGGCGTTGACACTAACCGTGACCCCGACGTCGGCGAGGGAGTGGAATCAGGCGGCAGGAAGCAGCGTGAGTGGCACCGTGGTCCACGACCCGCGATCGATTCGGCAGTGGGCGTAGACCGTCGTGAAGTCGTCGAACGCGATCTCCGCGCGAACCAGTCGATAGGTGAACTTGCCGGGCTCAACCTGGAAGGGACTGACGTTCCGCGCGATCTGCTCAGCCTCGGCGTTCGGATTGGAGTCGGCGGTGACGATCACTTCGAAGACCCCCGATCCGCCTTCCTCGGGAGGGCAGTGGATGAGCGCGACCAGGTGGGGCTCGATCGTGACCGGGGGAGGGGACGGCGTAACGAGGGAGAACATCACGCCGGAGAGATCGAGTCGGGTCGAGGGTCCATCAACCTGACGCATGTTGAACTCCTCCACGAACAAGGCTGAGATCACCTGCATGGAGTGAACCCTACGGTAGGGGTCGAAAATTCGGTTCTCAGTGGGGGAATGGGCCCGCGGCGCTGAACCGAATACGGCGATTCCGACGCCCCTTGTTCTCGATCTTGTCGATAGACAGGGGAGGCGACTGCGCGGTGTTCGTGAGGTGCGTGCCGCCGCAGGCCTGACGGTCGATGCCCTCCACGATGACCACGCGAAGTTGTCCGTCCGGGGTTGGCGGCGGAGCGACGGAGAGACTCCGGACGAGTCCGGCTGTCGAAGCCGACTCATCGGCGGAGACGTAGTCGGTGGCGACGTTCACACCGTTGGCGATGATCATGTTGAGGGGATCGGCGAGGGCGCGAAGACGGTCGTTGTCGACCTCGCTGAGATCGAAGTCCATCCGTCCAGTCCCGTCGTCGTTGATCTGCGCGCCCGTCACCAAGGTTCCGTCGAACTCGTCGAACACGAGGGCGTTGAGCACGTGGCTCATGGTGTGCAGGGCCGCGATCCGGCGGCGACGTTCGCCGTCGACGCTCACCAAGACCTCTCCATCGATCTGTGCCATCGGATCATCGAGAAGGTGCCACCAGCGTCCCTCCGAGTCGATCTCGATTCCGGTGATCCGTCGTTGGCCGGACAAGGTTCCGAGTAGTGCTGTGTCGCCGAGCTGACCGCCGCCGCCGGGATGGAGGGCGCTGTGATTCAGAAGCACGGCGCCCGGTCGCGATTCGACGACGACTGCCTCATGCTCGAGCAGGTCGGGTTGTTCGTGGCACAGGTAGACGGCCATGGCGAGACGCTAGGGCGTCACGCACGGATCGGTCACATCAACCGGAGGGGAACGCGAACGATCACCAGGTAGCTCCCGGCAACCTCGACGGAGCCGAAGTGCCGGGAGTCGACTGCGTTCTCGGGGTTGTCGCTGGCGAGTTCCATTCGATCGCCATCGACCGCGGCCACCCTTTTGACGACCCAGCGATCCTCGCCTGGTTGGCGCGCGCAACGGAGCTGGCCCACGCGGGCGGGGATGCCTCGTAGCCCGATGAGCCCTTGGCCGGGGTGAAGGGTGGGTTCCATCGAGATGTCGGCGACGGTGAACCGTCGCAGGACGGAAAGCCTTCGTGGTCGACCGTGCGGCGGCATCGGGCGGAGGGTAGTGTCAGCCCGGCCAACCCACCGCGCGGCTCGTCCGCGCCCGTCCGAGGAGATCCAATGCTCTCACGACTCTTCAGCTCCGCCACCGTCGCGCACGCACACTGCGACCTCTACTGCGGGGTCTACGACCCGGCGCAGGCCAAGATCGAGGCGCTGAGCGTCGTCAAGACCGCTCAGAAGTACCACGAGTCCGATGACGAGGCGTTCCGGCAGCGTTGCGTCCTCATCAAGGAGCAGCGCGCCGAGGAGGCGAAGCATCACCTCATGGTGCTGTGGGCCGACTTCTTCGCTCCTGCTCACTTCGAGCAGTTCCCGCAACTCCACGATCTCTTCTGGAAGGCCACCCACCAGGCTGGCGAGGCCAAAAAGTCGATGGACCCCGCCGTCGGCGAGCAGCTCGTCGCCTACATCGACGAGATCGCTGACATCTTCTGGCAGACCGACAAGGGTCGCCAGATGGGCGTCTACCCGCCGAACTGAGCGAGTCGGGTGCGTCTCGGATCGAGGCGCACCCGCGCGAGCCCGAGCAGGGTCAGCGCTCGAACAACCCACCATCCCGGATCGATCTCGTACCAACGGTGGGAGAGTTTTGCCGAGGTAGGTGCGGCGTGATGGTTGTTGTGCAGCCCCTCTCCTGCGGTCAGCAAGGCGAGCCATTGCAGATTGGTGGCGCTGTTCGCATACGGCCGTCGGCCAAAGTGATGGCCGATGGCGTTAACGGCCGCTGAGGCGGCCAAGTAGTAGTTGATGTGCACGGCTGCGGCGACGACAGCTGCTATCGGACCGAGCACCACGACGAGCGTCGCGACCCCGAGACCCAGCCCGAGCATCGGTCGGTCGAGCACCCGCCGATCGAAAGCCGTTGGGGGCAGGTCGCGGGCGTACTTCGCGACGAGTTCTGTGTCGCGGGCAGCACGGCGATACATCCGGTAGTTGCCTCGTTGCACCGCCCACCATCCATGGACGGCGGGTGAGTGCGGGTCCTCAGGAGTGTCCGTGTGCGCGTGGTGCTTGCGATGCACCGCCACCCACTGCCGTACGCGGATTCCGGTGGAGAGCCAGAGGGTGACCCGGAACGCGAGATCGGCGGGGCGTCGGAACTTGATCGCGCGATGCGCGACGCCGCGATGCAAATACACCGTGGTGCACACGTTGGCGAGTGTGGTGACGGCCAATCCCGCGGAAACGCCGACCAGGAGTTGGATGAGCAGCCCGGACGATGTGAGGAGCACGTCGCGACCATAGCAGTCCTACCTACTGGTCGGTAGGTAGGTGGGCGCCGTTAGATTGTCGCCGTGTCGCGCCACCCCGCGGCGACCACTCGGTCGCTCATTCTCGACGAAGCAGTCAGGTGCTTTGCCGAATGGGGTTACGAGGGCACCTCGCTGAACGACATCGCCGCCGGTGTCGGGATCAGGCGGCCGAGCCTGCTTCACCACTTCCCGTCGAAAGAGGTGCTCTACCAGGAGGTCTTCGAACGACTGCTCTCCGATTGGCTTGAGCGCGTTGAGTCCGCTGCCGCCGTCGACCACCGAGGTTGGGCGAAGGTGGAGGCGGTGCTCCGGGCGGGCTTCGACTACTTCGCTGACAACCCCGACTACGTGCGCCTGGTCCGTCGCGCGGCCATCGACGGTGGCAACCATCTCGTGATCGATCTTGCCGGCGTGCTCCGACCGATGTTCGACCGGGCCGCTGAGTACTTCGAACGGGAGATGGCGGCCGGGACGTTCGCCCAACATGACGCACGGCACTTGATGATCTCCGGCTACGGCGCGCTGCTCTCGTACTTCTCCGATGCTGCGCTTCTTGAGGGCCTGCTCGATAGCGATCCATTCAGCTCCGACGAGTTGAAGCGTCGAGCCGATCACGTGATCGATCTCTTCGCCTCCGCCCTCGGCGTTCGCCAGGCCCCCTGAGGCGACGCCAAGCTGCCGGTCGGTGGCCAACCTCGCTGAGTACGGTGATGTTGTGACCTCCCCGGGACGAACCCTCTCCGAGGCCGATTCCAAGTCGTTCGTCCGCAACTACGGCGTTCCGGTAGCCGATGAGCGGGTCGTCGACCAGCCCGAGGCGGCCGTGGAAGCGTCTCGCCTCATCGGTCTCCCTGTCGTGATGAAACTGGTGGGCGACACGATCGCCCATAAGAGCGAACGCGGACTTGTGCGACTCAACCTTGGGGACGAGACGTCGGTCGCGGTGGCGGCGCGAGAACTTCTGGCCGCCGCTCGACCCGACGACGGGCCCGTCGCACTGCTCGTGGCACCGATGATCCGAGGAAACCGCGAGCTCATCGCTGGAGTGGTGCGAGATCCGACGTTCGGACCAATGGTGATGCTCGGCCTTGGCGGCGTGCTCGCGGAGGCGGTCGGAGACGTCGTGTTCCGACCGGCTCCGCTCGACCTCGCTGAAGCGCAACGCCAGATCGACGCGCTCGAATCCCAAGCCCTGTTGGGAGCCTTCAGGGGGGAACAGGCGGTGGATCGCCAGTTGCTCGCGGAGACGCTCGTTGGCCTCGGGCGCCTCGCGATCGAGCACCCCGAGGTGGCGAGTGTCGACATCAATCCCATGATCGTCACCCCTGAGGGTCGCGCCGTGGCGGTCGACGCGCTGATCGAGATCGGATCGATGTCGTCGGAGCCCGAGGCTTCACCAGGGGAGAGGGCTCAGGCCCGGTCCGGATTCGACGCGTTATTCGACCCGAAGGGGGTCGTCGTGACCGGGGCGTCCACACACCCGGGCAAGTTCGGCTTCGTCGCACTTCACAACATCCTCGCGTCTGGCTACACCGGGCGTGTTGCGGCGACGAATCTTGGTCGTGAGGAGGTGCTCGGCGTAGAGACGGTGGCCTCGGTGTCTGAGCTTGATCCGGGTCAGTTCGACCTGGCCGTGGTCTGCACGCCTGCTTCCGCGAACCTCGAACTCCTTCGTGAGTGTGCTGCGATCGGCGTTCGGGCGGCGTTCCTCACCTCGGCCGGTTACGGGGAGGCGGGCGTCGAGGGCGCCGAAGCGCAGCGGCAACTCGTTGCAGTAGCGAACGAACTCGGCATCCTGCTGGCTGGCCCGAATGGTCAGGGCGTCGTGTCGACCCCCGCATCGCTGTGCGCCCAGATCGTCGCTCCCATGCCTCCACGCGGGAGTATCGGTGTCGCCTCGCAGTCCGGCAATCTCGTGTCGACCTTCCTGAATCTCGCTCGGGCTACCGGGGTCGGCGTTTCGCGCGCCGTCTCCGCGGGCAACGCGGCCGATGTCGGTGTCGGTGACTATCTCGCCTACTTCGCCGCTGACGACGAAACCACCGTCGGTCTCGCCTATCTCGAGGGGATCACGGATGGCCCGCTCCTCATGGACGCGCTCCGACGGGCGGCGGCTGAGAAGCCGATGGTGGTACTGAAGGGCGGCGCCACCGAGAGTGGTGCTCGAGCCGCCGCCAGCCACACCGGCGCCCTCGCCGCGAACCATCGCGTGTTTGCCGGCGTGGCCGACGCGCTTGGGGTGACCCGAGTCGAGTCGGCGCAGGAGGCGTTTGAGACCGCAGCGACCTTCGCGACCCAACCGCTACCGCGTGGGCCGCGGGTGGCCGTGCTCACCACCGCGGGCGGGTGGGGAGTGCTCACCGCCGACACCATCGCCGAGGATCGCCATCTCGAGTTGGCGACACTTCCCGCCGATCTGATGGCGGCCATCGATGAGCGTTTGCCGTCGCGTTGGAGTCGAAACAACCCCGTGGACTGCGCGGGGGGTGAGACCCGCGACACGATCCCTGAGGTCCTCGAGTTGCTCGTCGCTCACGAGGCCGTCGACGCGGTCGTGTATCTGGGCATCGGCATCCAGTCGAATCAGGCGCGTTTGATGAGAGAGGGGGGCTTCCACCCCGACCACGGACTGGAGCGCATCGTCGACTATCACGAACGGCAGGACAGGCGATTCGCGGAGGAGGCTGCTCGACTCTCGAATCTGCACGCGAAGCCGGTACTCGTTGCGACTGAGTTGGCGACCGCCGACCCCGACAATGCCGCGGTGCGCGCGGTGGTTGACTCGGGCCGCCTGTGTTATTCGGGAGGGGATCGTGCCGCGCGCGCCCTCGGCCATCTGTATCGGTACGCCCGCTTCCGGGGGTTGGCCGCGCGGTGACGAGCGACCGTCGACCGGGTCCCGTGCTGGTCCTCGGTGTGCTCGCGGCGATTCCGACGCTTCTCCTCGCCGCGACCGCGTCATGGGCGGCGGGCCGCGCCGGTGGCGAGCCGACCCCGGTGGAGGTCGTCGTCGACCCAGCACCGGTCGCGACTTCGGCGAGCGCCGTGCTGACGCTGAGACGTCAGGCGGCCGTGCTGTCGCGTCGTGCAAATCAGAACGTCCTGGCGCAAAGCCTCACGGGTCTCGTCGACTCATTGCCGGGAACCAGTTGCCTGTCGGTCTCGGTCGACGGTGTGCCGGTGCTGAGCGCGGGTGCGCCCTCGGTCATTCCGGCGAGCAATCAGAAAGTGTTGGTTGCCTCCGCCGCGCTCGGGGTGCTCGGTGATGCCCACACGTTCACGACGACGGTGGTTGGCGCCGAGCCGGTCGACGGCGTTGTCGACGGTGACATCACCCTCGTTGGAGGAGGCGATCCGCTGCTCTCATCCGACTGGTATCCCGAGTCGTCCCTTGACCGATTCCCTGTTTTCAACGCCACCTCCCTCGACTCCCTCGCTGACGCGGTGGTCGCGCGCGGTGTGCGTGCCGTCACCGGCGCAGTTGTCGGGGATGGCTCGCGCTACGACGACGAGTGGTACGTCCCCGAGTGGGCCGAGGGCATAGCGGGCATCGAAGCGGGCCCGATCGACGCCCTCCTCGTCAACGACGCGCGGGTACTCGGTGACGACTACCGCGGCTCGGACCCCGCCCGGGCGGCTGCACGCGAGTTCCAGCGCCTGCTTGCCGAACGTGGAGTCAGCATCGCCGGCGAGGCACGTTCAGGCGCATCCTCCGGTGGGGTGACGCTGGCGACGATTTCGTCGATGACCCTCCCGTCGGTATTGCGGGAGATGTTGGTGAACAGCGACAACAACACGGCTGAGATGGTCCTGAAGGAGATCGGGTTGGTCGCATCCGGTTCGGGGAGTCGCGCCGCGGGAGTCGCCGCCCTGTCCGATCACGTTCTCGCTCTCGGTGGCGTCGCCACACCGGTCGACGGGAGCGGCCTCGCGGCCTCGAATCAGGTGTCGTGTGAGCTCTTGGTGGCCGCGATCGACCGCGATCGCGACTTCTTCGAGCAGTCGCTTCCGGTGGCTGGCGCCTCCGGAGCCCTCGCCGACGCGTTCGTCGGCTCGTCAGTCGAGGGACGCCTCTTCGCGAAGACTGGAACCCTCGGCAATCCCCCCTACGACAGAGATCCTCCGGCGGTGAAGGCGCTCGCTGGGGTAGTCGCGGCGCCGAGCGGCGAACGGTTGACCTTCGCCTTGGTTCTGAACGCGCCCACCATTAACGATCAGCGCGAGTACCGACCGCTCTGGGACCTGCTGGCCAACGCGCTTGGAGCGCACCCGACCGGGCCCGGGGTGAGCCTCCTGGGGCCGGAATGAGCGCGAGGCGGTCGGGGGCGCCGCGAACGGCGGCGGTGGTGACCATCGCACTCATCCCAGCTCTCGGTCTTGCTGCCGTGTGGAACTGGGCCCGCGACGAGGTGCGGTCGATCCCAGTGGTGACGGTCCCGTCGGTCGTACCCGGCGACGGCTCGTCGGTGGTTGGCGTCCCAGAGGTGCAAGCCCTCTCGTTCCGCAGAGTGCCAACCGCCGTGATCGCCGAAGTCCAAGAGCAGGAGAGTGCAGCGCGGCTCGCTGGAGTCGTCGACTCGGTGCCCGAGGGCGCCTGCCTGGCGGTCGGTGGACAGCCGGGTATCCGTGTGGAAGCCGACGGTGGAGTGAATGCCGGGGCGTTGCAAAGGATCATCGTGGCGGCCGCCGCCCTCGAGGTGCTTGGAGCGGATCACCGCTTCTCGACCTCCCTCCACGCTGATGGCCTAGAGGGGCCAGTGATCGGAGACCTGTACATCATCGGAGGCGGAGACCCGATGCTCGCGACTTCCTCATTCGCCGACGCCATGAGGTCGGTACCTCACTGGTGGACTCCCGTGGAGGCATTAGCTGACGCCTTGGTTCTCCTCGGCGTCGAGCGCATCGCGGGTGACGTAGTCGCCGATGGCAGCCGTTACGACGACGACCTGCGGCCGAGTGACTGGCCGGCGAGTGTCAGCCTCACTGAGGCGGGCCGTGTTGACTCGCTGGTCGTCGACCGAGGGCGCCTCTCGACGAGTCCGAGGAACGTGGCGTTCGATCCTGTTCAGGCCGCCGCTCGCACGCTGGTTGATCTTCTCCGCGCCCGTGGGGTGGTGGTCGAAGGCTTCCCGAGAACAGGAACCATGCCGCCCGACGTGCCGCCGGTTGCCACAGTTCGTGGTGAACCACTGTCGCGTGTGCTGGCCGGCATGCTCAACACTGACGACGCGGATATCGCTGAGTTCGTCCTCAAGGAGATCGGGGTCCGGGTGTCCGGGCGCGGGACGCGTATCGCCGGGGTCGAGGCGATCGCCGATGTGGTGGCGTCGTGGGGCTCCGCTGGGGTCGCGATGACGGATGGTTCCGGACTCGGTCCCGAGAATCGGGTGTCCTGTGGTGCGTTGCTTGCCGCGTGGGAGCGCGCCCGCGATTTGCTTCCTGACGGGAACGTCCCGTTCGCCGCCGCGGGCGACGTGTTGGGTGCCATCGACGATCGCCCCCCGGTCGCGGCCGTTGGCTCAGCCTCGGTGATCGCTGACGCGCTCAGGCTCATCTCAGAGCCCGTCGACCGATTGTCCATCGGAGAACTGTCTCCCTGACTGCACCGTTCCGCCGATGACCGGTCGGACACCTAGGGTCATGGCGTGGTCCCGACACCGATGTTTCCTCTCGGTCTCGCTCTGCTTCCCGGTGCCGTGCTGCCGCTCCATGTCTTCGAGCCTCGCTATCGGCGCATGATCGGTGACCTTCTGGCGCGCGATGACGACATGGAGTTCGGGGTGGTGTTGATCGAACGTGGTCGAGAGAGCGGTGGAGGCGAGACGCGCTCGGAGGTCGGCACGTTCGCCCGTGTTCTGGATCTCCGTGTGCTCGAAGACGGTCGATACACCTTGATCACGGTGGGCACGGATCGTTTCGAGGTGGTCGGATGGTTGCCCGACGACCCCTATCCCGTCGCACGAGTGCGCAGGCTCGTCGACGTTCCGCCGAGTATCCCCGTCGACGGTGAGGCGCTGATCGCGCGCGCGGTCGACCTCGCGAGGCGCGCGGGTCATGAGATTGAGCATCCGGGAGAAACCGCGGTCTGCCCAACCTTCGCGGCCGGAGCCATCGCTCCCATCGCCGAGGTTGATCGTCAGCGGCTGTTGAGATTGGCCGATCCGGGGGAGCGAGCCGTGGCGATCGGTGAGGCGTTGGACGACCTCGAGGCGGTGTTGCGCTTCTCACAGGAGTGAGCGGGTCGCCCTCAGGGGGCATGTCCTCCCCTGGCTGGTAGGAATATGGGCATGTCAGAGCGCCGGAACCCGAGCGTGAACGAGGTCGTCGACACGATCATCGCCTACGCGAAGGATCAAACGATCGGCCCGTTGCGTGGAGCGGGTCGATGGGTCCTCTGGGGTGCGATTGGCGCTGTGCTCCTTGGTTCGGGTGCTCTCCTCGTTCTTCTCGGAGCGCTTCGAGCGATCCAGACGGAATGGAACGCTGTTGGAGACAACTGGTCGTGGTCGTGGGTGCCATATCTCATCGTGCTCGTCCTCGCGATCGCCCTCCTCGTCGTCACCCTGACGCGCATCAATCGCGACCACCTCGCTCGTACCGACCGGGAGGACGACCATGGCAGCTGATACCGACACCAACACCTCGAAAGACGACCTTCGGGAGACGCTCCAAGGATTCCAAGACGGCCTTCGTGGCGCGATCGACGATCGTCGACAGACCCTCGTCACAGTTGGCGCCGCAGTTGGCGTGGCGTTGGTTGTCGTCGCATACCTGCTCGGACGTCGGGTGGGTCGTCGACGGACCACCTTCGTCGAGATTCGACGGGTCTGACTGGCGCCGTGGCTCTGCCGTCGCCGAGAACACTTGCGAGGACCGCTGTCCGTCGTGGCGTGGTGCGCGCGGAGCATGGTTGGCGATTTCTTGGGTGGACTGTCGTCATCGGTCGGTTCGTCGGCCGAGCGGTGCGTCGTCGTCCCGAGAAGGTAACGGTGCAGCGACTCCGCCGCGGCCAAGGCCTCGACGTTCGGACCTCTCGGAGACGGCCCGCGTGATCGTTCGCCTGCGCCAACCGAGGCGCGAGGTGGAGATGGCCGGGGGAAGGGCGGCCTATGCCGTGCTCCACGACCTCGGACTCAGCCGGGAAGGACACCTCATCATCCGCAACGGCACGCTCGTTCCCTCCGACACCATGCTCGAGGACGGTGACGTCGTCGAGATCCGACCCGTCATCTCGGGGGGCTGAGTGTCGAAGTGTCGGTCGTGCGGTGAGGCGGCGGTGGTCGACCTCCCGCGTCACAACGCCAACTTCTGCGCGATTCATTTGCAGCAGCTCTGCGTTCGTCAGGTCCAACGGGCTATCTCGGACTTCTCGATGTTCGATGATTCGGCTCGGATCCTCGTGGCGGTGAGTGGCGGCAAGGACTCTCTCGCGCTGTGGGACATGCTCGTCGAACTCGGCTACCGCGCTGACGGCCTCTACATCGGACTCGGAATCGGGGAGTACAGCGAGGAGAGTCATCGCATCACCTCCGCATTCGCGACCGAGCGGGGGCTCACACTTCACACGGTTGACCTCCGAGACGAGCACGGCTTCGACATCCCGACCGCGGCTCGAGCCACACGCCGGGTGCCCTGTTCGGCCTGCGGCCTGTCGAAGCGGCACATCTTCGACCGTGAGACGACACGTCTCGGCTACGACGTCCTCGCGACCGGACACAATCTCGACGATGAGGCCGCGGTACTGCTCGGCAACACGATTCGGTGGGATGTCGACTACCTCACCCGGCAGTACCCAGTGCTCGAGGCCGGACACGGCTTCCCGCGCAAGGTCAAACCGCTCGCGCGGCTCACCGAGCGGGAGATGGCCGCCTGGTGCGTCATACGGGGTATCGACTACGTCGTCGAGGAATGTCCAATGGCTATCGGCAACCGGCACTCGGGGTACAAAGAGACCTTGAACGAGATGGACGAGCGTTCCCCGGGAACGAAGGCGTCCTTCTACCTCGGGTTCCTCGACCGCATGGCTCCGCTCATCAGATCCACGCCAGCAAGCCAAGGCGCGCCGGAGGCCTGCCCGTCGTGTGGCGCCCCGTCGTCCAGCTCGGAGACACCCTGCGCGTTCTGTCGTCTCGAGTCCACAGCGTCCGCCCATGAGCCGGTGCCCGTTCGCATGGTGTTGAATCGGACTGCCCGTCGAGCCTTCGACGCGCAGTGGGGAGAGGAGTGACCATGTCGGATCGTGTCTTCGCCATCGGCGACCGCGTTCTGCTACTCGATGTGAAACGACGCCGGTATCTCGTCGAGTTGCGCGAGGGCGGTGAGTTCCACAGCCACGCGGGCTTCGTTCCTCACGCCGAGATCATCGGGCGCTCTGAGGGAGTCACGGTGGAGAGCACGAAGGCGGCCGAGTACACGGTGCTGCGGCCCACCCTCGAGGATTTCGTGCTCGAGATGCCGAGAGGTGCACAGGTCATCTACCCGAAGGATCTCGCGCCGATTCTGATGTTGGCCGACATCGGTCCCGGCATGCGCGTCTTCGAAAGCGGGCTCGGTTCGGGGGCGCTGTCGACGGCGATGCTCCGGGCGGGAGCGGAAATCGTTGGCTATGAGGTGCGTGAGGACTTCGCCAATCGGGCGAGAACGAACGTCCGCTCATTTCTCGGTGAGGCGGCGCTCGACCGATATCACGTCAACATCGCGGACTCGTACGCGGATATCGACGCCGAACTCGGGCCGTTCGACCGGATCGTGCTCGATTTACCCGAGCCATGGCAGGTCGTCCCCCACGCGGAGCGGGTGCTCCGTCCGGGAGGGATACTGCTCGCGTATACGCCTTCGATCATGCAAGCCTCACAGACCCGCGAGGCACTCCGAGGACGTTGGATCGAGAACCGCACGATCGAAGTCCTCCACCGCGGTTGGCACGTTGAGGGCCAAGCGGTTCGACCGGATCACCGGATGGTGGCGCACACCGGCTTTCTGACCGTGGCGCGATTCCTCGGCCGGTCCAACGAGCGCATCGCCCGTGACGGCTGAGCTTCAGTGAGGGATCAGGGCTCGATGAAGATGCACTCGCCGGGGCATTCCTCGGCGGACTCGATCACGCCGTCGAGTTGACCCTCGGGGATCTCGGCGAGACCGTCGGCGCCCTGCGGGTTGCCCTTCGCGGTCGCGAAAATCTTGTCGCCTTCCTTCACGTAGGCGAGGCCGTCGTCGAGGAGGGTGAAGACGTCAGGGGCGATCTCTTCACAGAGTCCATCTCCCGTGCACAGATCCTGATCGATCCAGACCTTCATGTCGTTGGGGCTCCTTGTGGGGGTCCGATAGCTGGCCCCCGCATCCTAACGGACCCTCCGTCCGGACGCAGGATGCTCCGTGGGACTCCGAACACGACCCGGTGTAGGGTCCGAAATGGAGGTGCGTGGTGAATCAAGAACGCGATGACTCGTCCGACGTCGCCCAGAACGGCGCGCCAAGTCCCGAAGCGCAACGTCTCCGGGTGCTCGAGGATCGACTCCTTGAGGCGAAGGGCCGGCTCGCTGCGGCGACCGCTCAGAACGAGAAACTCTCTTACACGCTGCGTGAGTCGCGCGAGCACATCGCCGCTTTGCGTGACGAGGTCGACAAGTTGACCCGCCCGCCGAGCCCGTATGGGGTCGTTGCGTCTCGAAACGATGATGGCACCCTCGACATTCATTCGATGGGGCGCAAGATGCGCGTCGAGGTTGATCCGACCCTCGAGATGGACGACATCGAGCCTGGCGACGAGGTGTATCTGAACGACTCGTCGGCAGTTATCGGCCACCGTCGCTCCGATCCAGTTGGTGAGGTCGCGACCCTGCAGCATCTGCTCGAGGACGGCGTTCGCGTCGTCGTGACGGGTCGCGGTGATGAGGAACGGGTCTGCGAACTGGCCGGCTCGTTGCGGGGAACGCGGCTCCGTCTCGGCGATCGAGTTCGGATCGATCCCAGGGCGTCGGTCGTCCTTGAAGTCCTTCCTCGCCCCGAGGTTGACGAACTTCTGTTGGAGGAGATTCCCGACGTCGGCTACGACGACATCGGCGGACTCAGCACGCAGATCGAAGCGATCGCTGATGCGGTCGAACTTCCGTTCCTTCACCAAGAACTCTTCGCCGAGCACCGCCTCCCAGCGCCCAAGGGCATCTTGTTGTACGGCCCTCCTGGCTGCGGCAAGACCCTCATCGCGAAGGCGGTTGCGAACAGCCTGGCGCGCAAGGTCGCCGCCCAGATAGGCGAAGGTAAGGGCCGCAGCTACTTCATCAACATCAAAGGTCCCGAACTGCTCAACAAGTACGTCGGAGAGACCGAGCGACAAATCCGCCTGATCTTCCAGCGGGCTCGTGAGAAGAGCGAGGAGGGCTGGCCGGTCATCGTGTTTTTCGATGAGATGGACTCGATGTTCCGCACGCGCGGCACGGGCATCTCGTCGGATATGGAGTCGACGATCGTCCCCCAGCTCCTCGCTGAGATCGACGGCGTCGAAGGGCTTCGCAACGTGATCGTGATCGGCGCGACCAACCGCGAGGACCTCATCGACCCCGCGATTCTGCGTCCGGGTCGACTCGACGTGAAGATCAAAATCGAGCGACCCGACGCGGAGGCGGCAGGGGAGATCTTCGCGCGATATCTGACCGACGAGATCCCGATCGCTGAGGGTGTTTCCGTTCCCGATCTCATCTCGGCGACGGTGGAGGCGATGTACGCCGATATCCCCGAGAACCGGTTCCTCGAGGTGACCTATCAGAACGGCGATCGCGAGGAACTGCACTTCAAGGACTTCGCCTCCGGAGCGATGATCGAGAACATCGTTCGACGCGCGAAGAAATCCGCGATCAAGCGGGTGATCGCCGGTGGTGAGCGCGGTGTCGCCCTCGAGGACCTCCTCGGCTCGATTCGCCAGGAGTTCAAAGAGCACGAGGATCTTCCGAACACCACGAACCCGGACGACTGGGCGAAGATCTCCGGGCGTAAGGGGGAGCGGATCACATTCATCCGGACGCTCATGAACGACGACGAGCGATCGGGAGCAGGCGGTCGGGCGATCGAGCGGTCGTCGACCGGTCAGTACCTCTAGGTCGACAGATGGCGCTACCGAAGGTCTGCGGCATCGAGACCGAGTACGGCATCTTCGTGCGTGGTGCCGAGAACGACCCGGTAGCCGCCTCGTCGTTGTTGGTCAACGCCTACGCGGACCGCCTCGGACCGCGCCCAGGTTGGGATTACGAACACGAGCGCCCGAGCTCGGACGCCCGCGACCCGGAGCCGCCCGCTTTCGACGGCGGTCTCGACCCCGAACTTGAATCGCGGCTCGTGAATACCGTCCTTCGCAACGGCGCGAGGTACTACGTCGATCACGCGCACCCTGAGTTGTCGACGCCCGAAGTGCGTACGGCTCGAGACGCGGTGCTGTGGGATGTGGCTGGAGAGCGAATCGTTCGCCGGTCGGTGGAGATGGCGCTCGGTCACCTGCCTTCCGGGGCGGAGATCGTGATCCACAAGAACAACTCCGACGGCAAAGGCAACTCCTATGGCTGCCACGAGAACTACCTCGTCGACCGCGAGGTGCCATTCGGTCGTGTGGTTAATGGTGTGCTGGCTCATTTCATCAGTCGCCAAGTGATTTGTGGTGCCGGCAAGGTCGGCTCGGAGTTCCCAGGACAGTCGCCCGACGCGGTCCCGTACCAGATCTCGCAACGCGCCGATTTCTTCGAGGAGCAGGTCGGCCTCGAGACCACCATCCGACGCCCCATCGTGAACACGCGCGATGAGCCGCACGCGGATCCTCTGGTTTACCGACGTCTTCACGTCATCTGTGGTGACGCCAACATGTCGCAGGTCTCCACCTTCTTGAAGGTTGGTTCCACCTCGATTCTCCTGGCCATGATCGAGGACGGAGCACTGAAGGATGACTTGTTGCCGGCCAACCCGGTGACCGCTGTGCGACAGATCAGCCACGACCCGACCCTTCGTGCGACGGTCCTGCTTGACGACGGCCGTCGCCTGACCGCGCTCGACTTACAAGAGGCCCTCCTCGAGCAGGCTCGTGCCTGGGCGGATCGGCACGGCCTCGAGTCGGTGGGCGTTGAGGTGGGGCGGGAGGTGCTCGAGCGCTGGGCCGAGGTGCTGTCTTCCCTTCGTGCCGACGACGGGCGCGCCGCCCGATGGGTCGACTGGGTGGCGAAGGCGCGCATTCTCGACGCCTACGGAGCTCGGCACTCGGTCGCTGAGGGCTCCCCTCGGATGCGAGCGATCGACCTGCAGTATCACGATCTCCGACCCGAGCGCTGTCTCGCCACCCGCGCCGGTCTCGATGAGATCGTCGAGGAGGCCGAGGCGGCGCGAGCGGTTGATGAACCACCCTCTGACACCCGGGCCTACTTCCGGGGGAGGTGCCTCGGCAAGTTCGGGGATTCCGTAGTCGCAGCCAACTGGGATTCGATGGTCTTCGACCTCGGCCGCGACCCTCTGCGCCGCGTTCAGATGTCCGAACCGTTGCGCGGGACCGCCGACCTCGTCGCTAACGTGATCGACGAGAGTTCAACCGTCAGCGAGCTCCTCGAGCGTCTCGGATCCTGAGCGCCGACGGGCCCGTCCGGATCGAAGCTGAGGAGACGAGATGGCCGAGCGAACACACCGTGAACCCCAGCGACGCGACGACGAGGCGTCCGAGGTCGATGAGGGGGTCCCGGCTCGCTCCGAGGACGGGACGCGTCTTAAGGCCGAGCTCGACGATCTCTTGGACGAGATCGACGAGGTGCTCGAGTCGAACGCTGAGGAATTCGTGAAGTCCTACGTGCAAAAGGGCGGGCAGTGAGATGGCACTCCCCGTCTTCGACTCCACTGACGACCCAGGGACCGACTTCTCGCGGCTGTTGAGCCGAACCGGGGTCGCCCAGCCATCCGTCACCGGTCTTCGCGCCGAGGACATTCCCCACGCGACGACCTGCGTCGCGCTTCGGTTCGACGGCGGAGTTGTCATGGGTGGGGATCGGAGAGCCACATCGGGTCACCTCATCTCGCACCGCTCGATGGAGAAGGTGGTGCAGGCGGACTCGCACAGCGGCGTGGCAATCGCTGGAGCGGCGGGCCCCGCGGTCGAGATGATCAAGCTCTTCCAGGTCCAACTCGAGTACTACGAGAAGGTCCAGGGAACGGCCCTCAGTCTTGAGGGCAAGGCGAATCAACTGTCCTCGCTGGTCCGCTCAAACCTTCCCGGCGCGATGCAGGGCATGGGCGTCGTGCCAATTTTCGCCGGATACGACCAGCGCCGCGAGACCGGGCGCCTGTGGGACTACGACCTCCTCGGCGGGCGCTACGAAGAGCGCGACCACGTCGCGACAGGATCTGGCAGCCTGCATGCGGCCACCGTCATGAAGATGGGGTTCCGCTCGAGACTCGACCGCGATTCGTCGGTCGCACTCGTGTGCCGCTCGCTGTGGGAGGCGGCCGAGGCCGACTCGGCAACCGGGGGACCGGACATGGTGAGGGGGATCTTCCCCATCGTCGCGGTCATCGACGGCGAGGGATGGAACCGTGTGACCGACGAGGAACTCGAGGCCGTGTTCACCGGCATCGTCGCGAGCGCAAGGGAGTCCTCGTCATGAGCATGCCGTATTACGTCGCGCCAGAACAGGCGATGAAGGACCGCGCGGATTTCGCGCGCAAGGGCATCGCCCGTGGCCGCGGGCTGGTAGCGCTCCGGCATTCCGGGGGCGTGGTGATCGTGGCCGAGAACGCCTCACAGTCGTTGCGCAAGGTGAGCGAGATCTACGACAGGATCGCATTCGCCGGGGTGGGCAAGTACAACGAGTTCGATCAACTGAGAGTCGCGGGAATCCGTCAGGCGGAACTCACCGGCTATCAGTACTCGCGCGACGACGTGGACGCGCGCACGTTGGCGAACGACTACGCGCAACTCCTCGGCAATTCGTTCACCCATGGGATGAAGCCGATGGAGGTTGAGATTCTCGTGGCTGAGGTGGGCCTAAACGGCGGTGGCGACGACCAGATCTTCCACATCATGTACGACGGCACGGTCGTCGACCATGACGACGCCTGCGCACTCGGCGGCGACGCCGACGCCGTGACCGCCCGACTCACGGAGGGATTCACCGAGGGCCTTGACCTCAGCGCGGCGGTGAATCTCGGTGCATCGTCACTCGGCGGCGAACGGTCGTTGACAGCCTCTGATCTCGAAGTTGCGACACTCGAGCGCGGTGACGACCGGCGGTGCTTCCGCCGCCTGACCTCCGACGAGGTCGCCAACCTCCTCGGTGCCTGAGATGCCCGCTGTCGATCTCAACGCCGACCTCGGAGAGGGATATGGCGTTTGGTCGCTCGGGGACGACGAGTCGCTGCTGTCGATCGTGACGTCGGCGAACGTCGCCTGCGGTTTCCACGCCGGCGATCCGAGCACGATACGACGAACTTGTCTGGCGGCGGCCCGCGGCGGGGTGCGCATCGGTGCGCAGGTCTCGTATCCGGATCTCCCCGGCTTCGGCCGACGGGCCATGGCGATCCCGCCCGAAGAGTTGAGGGACATTGTGCTCTACCAGCTCGGTGCCCTCGACGCGTTCGCCCAGGTGGCCGGCACCGAGGTGGCGTACGTCAAGCCGCACGGCGCGCTCTACCACGCCTGCTGGGATGACCGCGTTTCGGCGCGCGCTGTTGTGGAGGCCGCGATCGAGTACGACCCGTCGCTCGTCGTCCTTGGCCCGTCGGGATCGCAGCTTCTCGCCGAAGCCGAGCGCATTGGGTTGGAACAGGCCGAGGAAGTGTTCGCTGACCGGTCGTACACACCCGATGGGCATCTCGTGGCCCGATCGCAGCCGGGATCCGTGCTGCACGACGCCGAGACGGTGATCTCTCGAATGATCCGTCTCCTCGACGAGGGATCTCTTACCGCGGTCGACGGGACGGAGTTGCGACCGGCGGTCCGATCTATTTGCGTGCACTCCGACACTCCGGGGGCGGTGGAGTTGGCTCGAGGGCTGCGCGGCGCGCTCGAGTCGTCGGGAGTCGGCATCCATTCGTTTTGCTGACTGGCCTGATCGACAAACCATGGGCGCACTCCTTCCTTACGGCGACCGAGCGGTGCTCTTCGAGTGCGATGACGAGCATCCCGGTCGTCTCGCCGAGCGGCTCAGGGGTCGTGAGATGTGGCAGGGCGACGGGCCGATCGAGGTGGTTCCCGGGGCCCGAACCATCCTCCTGTCTTTCGCTCAGTCAGTGGATTCCATCGACATCCTCGGCGTCCTCGATCGCGCGCGCGAGGGGGTGGGGGCCGAGGCGGCACGGACGCCCGAGGTCGTTGAGATTCAGGTCGTCTACGACGGCGACGACTTGCCGGCTCTCGCTGAGGAGACCGGGCGAGCAGTGGAGGAGATCATTGCGAGCCATAGCGCCGCCGCTCACGTGGTGGACTTCTGCGGCTTCGCTCCCGGTTTCGCCTATATGTCTGGGCTCCCTGAATGGATGCATGTCGCGCGTCTCGCGACGCCGAGAACTCGGGTGCCAGCCGGCTCCGTGGCCATCGCGGCAGGTTGGAGCGCGGTCTACCCCGGTGAATCGCCGGGTGGATGGCGCCTGATTGGCCGCACGGACGCAGTGATGTTCGACCCGGATCGGGCGAAACCAGCACTACTTCCTCCGGGCACCGAGGTCAGGTTCGTGCCCCGATGAGCCTCGTCGTTGTCTCGCGCGGAGTGGGCACCACCATTCAGGACCGGGGGCGTGCGGGCTTCGCGCACCTCGGTGTCGCGGCCTCCGGCGCTGTCGACCCCACGACGGTGCGTCGAATGAACCGTGCGCTCGGAAATCCGGCTGAAGCGGCCGTGTTGGAGACAGCCGGCGGTCTTCGGCTGCGCGCGGAGGCTCCGACCACGGTGCTTCGTGACGGCGATATCGGCCCCGTCGCGCTGCTCCCTGGTACGGAGCTCACCGTGAATCCGCGTCCCGGTCGAGTCTGGGGCTACCTCGCGGTGCGCGGAGGTGTCGAGGCGCGATTCGTCCTCGGCTCGAGGAGCAACGATGTGATGTCTGGCCTTGGCCCCGAGGCCATCGTGGACGGGTGCGTGGTGCGCGGCGAGGCAAGCGATTCGGGGGCGATCAGCGATGTCACGGTGCCACCGGAGGAGTCGCCGGCCCCGTTGCGAGTGAGGGTCGGACCGCGGGTCGACTGGTTTGCAGCCGGCGCGTTGGATCGCCTCACGGAAGTCACCTGGGCGGTGACCGAGACCGGGCGTGTCGGCGTCCGACTCGGAGGCGGGGCGCTCGAGCGATCGGTTGATCGCGAGTTAGCCAGTGAGGGCCTCGTGCCTGGAGCGATTCAGATTCCCGCCTCCGGTCAGCCGTTGGTGATGGGGCGCGACCATCCGACAACCGGCGGGTACCCGGTGATCGCTGTCGTGGATTCGGCGGACCTCGCGTCCCTGATGCAGCGGCCCGTGGGCAGCCAAGTGCGGTTCGCGCTCGCGCCGACCTGAGACGGGGAGCGTCGTTACCATGCCCTCATGGGGAGCGGCGACGGTCGGCGCATCTACGGGCTCGAGACCGAATACGGGGTCACTTGCACGCTGAAAGGGGTGCGACGCCTCAGCCCGGACGAGGTGGCTCGTTACCTCTTCCGCAAAGTGGTGTCGTGGGGTCGATCGTCCAACGTCTTCCTCCAGAACGGATCACGGCTGTACCTCGATGTCGGATCCCACCCGGAGTACGCGACACCCGAATGCGACTCCCTTGTCGACCTGGTGACCCACGACCGCGCTGGTGAGCGCATCCTCGAGTCCCTCGTGGAATCGGCGGAGGAGCGCCTCGGAGAGGAGGCGATCCGGGGCACGGTCTACCTCTTCAAGAACAACACCGATTCAGCGGGAAACTCCTACGGCTGCCACGAGAACTACCTCACGTCGAGGGTTGACGACATGGAGCACTACAGCCAAGTGCTCATCCCGTTCTTCATCAGCCGCCAGATCTACGCCGGAGCGGGCAAGGTGCTCCAGACCTCGCGTGGGGTTCGTTACTCCATGTCGCAGCGCGCCGATCACATTTGGGAGGGGGTGAGCTCGGCAACCACGAGGAGTCGGCCCATCATCAATACCCGCGATGAGCCGCACGCGGATGCCGACCGGTATCGCCGACTTCATGTGATCGTCGGCGATTCGAACATGAGCGAGTACACGACCTATCTCAAGGTCGGTGCCGCCGCATGCATGCTCCGCATGCTGGAGTCTCGGTCGGTCGTGCTTCGTGACATGACCCTGGAGAACCCGATCCGGGCGATCCGTGATATCAGCCACGACCTGACCTGCCGCCGAACCGTTCGGCTAGCCAACGGCCGCGAGGTCAGCGCCCTCGACATCCAACGCGAGTACCTCGACCGGGCGCTTCGCTTCGCCGCTATCGAGGGATTCCCCGACGAAGAGCAACGCGCGCTCGAGATGTGGGAGCACACGGTCACCATGCTCGAATCGGATCCAATGAAGCTGGACACCGAAATCGATTGGGTGATCAAGCTCAACCTGTTGGAGTCGTTTCGCGAGCGTCACGGCCTTGGGCTCGGCGACCCGAAGGTGCAGGCCCTCGACCTCCAGTACCACGACATCACCCGCTCCAGAAGTCCCTTCCATCGGCTTCAAGACCGCGGGATGGTCGCTCGAATCTGCGATGACGATGCGATCGAGCAGGCGATTGAGACTCCACCGCAGACGACACGAGCCCGGCTGCGTGGCGAGTTCATCAAGCGCGCCAAGGAGCGACGGCGTGATTACACCGTCGACTGGGTTCATCTCAAGGTCAACGATCAGGCTCAGCGAACGGTGCTCTGCAAGGACCCGTTCGCCGCGACCGATGAGCGCGTCGATCGCCTTATGGAGCAACTCTGATCCGGCTCACCGATACGGTTTGAGACGGTGAGCGCCGAATCAAACCTCGAGATAGAGCCGGAGGTGGATGCATCCCGAGGTCAACTAGGACGCGGAGCCCGGGCCTTCGGAGAGTGGGCGCTGGTGGTGGCGGTCGCTCTCTTCGTCGCGATCGTGGTGCGCACGTTCTTCCTTGCGCATTTCGTTGTGGAGGGATCCTCGATGTACTCGACGCTGACCACCGGCGACCGGGTCTTCGTCAACAAGATGTCGTATCGGCTCCACGATCCGAACCGCGGGGACGTCGTGGTGCTGCACGAGATCACTGGAACCGCTGAGAGGGACCTCATCAAGCGCGTCATCGCCCTGCCGGGTGAGGAGGTCGAGAGCCGAGCCTGCGAGATCCGCATCGAGGGCCGACTTCTCGTTGAGCCGTACCTCGACCCGACAGTCGTGACCCCAGGCAACTGCGGAGGGGACTTCGGCCCGATCGTGGTGCCAGATGGAACGGTGTTCGTGCTTGGCGATAACCGGGCGGGCAGCCAAGATTCTCGGGCACTCGGACCAATCCTCGAGGACGACATCGTCGGGCGTGCCTTTGTGGTCTTTTGGCCGCGCGCCGATTGGCAGTGGCTCTAAGCGACTTCAGCCGCTTCCGCCCACCTCTCGAGCCGCGACCTCGACCATGAGGTCAACGTGGTCGCTATAGACCGCGTCGAGTCCCATTCTCAGGCCCCCCTCGAGAATGTGAGCATGTTGGAGGTCCCACCCAAAGGCGAGCAGCCCGAATCGGTGGGCGAGGGTCACCAGTCCGCCGCTCCAGTCATCGTGGCGAAGGTTCACCGCGTCGACACCCCACCCAGACAGCGTGGCCATCCACCGTTCGGGCCCGCCAGGCATCTTGTCGACTCGGGTCGAATGCACGACGCGAAATCCAGCGTCACGAGCGCGCATCTCCTCGATCACGTCCCTCGACGGGTGGCACAACCACAACCGTTCGGGGCAGCGGCCCCGCAGCGCGTTGATCACGGGCTCTACAGCTTGCGGATCCTTCAAGTCGAGTGAGAGCGGAAGGGCGTCATCGACGAGGTCGAGGAGATCGTTGAGGGTTGGGATGTGCTCGGGGAGGTCGTCGCGATTGACCTCGTTGATTCTCGTCCGGCGAACTCCGCGTCGAATCACACCGTCGTGGTCGAGAACCGCGACACTGTCGCGAGTCACCCAGACATCACTCTCGATTCCCCCGGCTCCGAGCCGCAGCGCCAGCGAGAATGCCTCGAGGGTGTTCTCTGGCGCGTGAGCACGGGCGCCCCGGTGCGCGAACAGGATCGGCGGATCGAGCAGGGAGGGGAGTCGCTGCTGCACGGCCCCTGATCCTGCCAGCCATTTAGACTCGCCGACGTGTTCAACCTGCAGGGCGGCGAAGTGATCATCATCGCCTTGCTCGCCTTGGTGGTGCTCGGCCCCGAGAAACTGCCCGAAGCGATGCGTCACGTCGGAAGGCTCTATCGACAACTCCGGTCAGTACGCGACACCTTCCAACGGGAGTTCAAACAGGCGCTCGACGAGCCGATGCGTGATCTTCGCAAGGCGACGAGCGAAAGCGCGAGCACACTTCGCGAAGCCGCGCAGTCGATGGTCGAGCCACCGGCCGAAACGGCCGAGCCCGACGATCCGCCCGACACCTCGGCCCCCGATGCCGCGGAGAAGCAGTGAGGTTGCGACGACGCCGGGCGCCGGTTGATCCGGCGGCCACCATGACGCTCACTGAGCATCTTGGCGAGTTGAGGATGCGGATCATCCGGAGCGCGCTGGCGGTCCTCCTCGGGGCGCTGCTGGTGGTCTCGTTCTACGACTGGGTCCTCGCCACGCTCACCCGGCCCTACCTCGACCTGTGTCGCAGGTCAGTTCCCGGCTTCTGCGGCCTGTCGTATGACTCAACCCGAGACGAGGTCGCCCTCTTCACCCTCGACCCGATCGAGGGATTCTCGACTCGGCTACGAATCGCCACATACGGCGGAATCGTGCTCGCACTCCCGGTCTTGCTCTGGCAACTCTGGAAGTTCATCGTTCCCGCGCTCCACAAGCAGGAGCGCCGTTACGCGGTCGGGTTCGTCGCAAGCAGCGTGCTGCTCTTTGTTGCTGGTGGCCTCATCGCCTTCCGGACCCTGGGCCGCGCTCTTGAGTTTTTGATCTCTTGGGCAGGGGAGGGGGTCGACCAGGCGTTTCAAGTGAGCAGCTATATCCGTCTTGTCACCCTCATGGTGGTCGCGTTTGGCGTCGGATTCACGATCCCTGTCCTTTTGGTGTTCCTGCAGCTCCTCGGAGTCATCGCCCCTCGAACTCTGCTTCGGGCCTGGCGTTACGCGGTGGTTGGGACCGTCGCCCTCGCTGCGGTGATCACGCCGTCGGGCGATCCGATCTCGCTGTTCAGTCTGTCGATCCCGATGGTGGTGCTCTACTTCGTGGCGATCGGTGTCGGGCATCTCCTCACGCGCGGTCGCGACCGTTGAGGTCCGACCGTTCAGACCTCACGGCGCGTTTCTCGTTCGAGCCCGATCGATTCCAAGTCGCCGCCTTCGACGCTCTTGATGAGGGCTACCACGTCGTTGTGTCGGCCCCTACCGGAAGCGGGAAGACCGCCGTCGCGGAGTACGGCATCGCGGCTGCCCTCGCCGACGGCCGACGCGCCTTCTACACCGCGCCCCTGAAGGCGCTCTCGAACCAGAAGTTTCGAGATCTCATCGCCGATCACGGAGCGGAGCGAGTCGGCCTCCTCACGGGGGATAACTCGGTGCGACCAGAGGCGCCGGTGGTGGTCATGACCACCGAGGTGCTGAGGAACATGATCTACGCCGGCTCTGACGCCCTCGATGATCTCGCCCTCGTCGTGCTTGACGAGGTCCACTTCCTCCAGGACGCTTACCGGGGTCCCGTATGGGAGGAGGTCATCATCCACCTCCCGCCCGAGGTGCAGTTGGTGTGCTTGTCGGCCACGGTCTCCAACGCCGATGAGCTCGCCGAGTGGATGTCGACGGTTCGGGGGCTCACTCGTACGGTTACCGAGGCACGGCGTCCGGTGGAACTCCTCGACCACTACCTCGTCTCCGATCGCAGCAACGATCGTTTGCAACTGATGCCAACGTTCGTCGATGGCTCGGTGAACCGCGACGCGCTTCGCCTCGATGAATCACGCCAGCGCGGACCGATGCGAAATCGTCGGGGCCGACCGACCGGTGCCTCGGGAAGACGCCTCGCGACACCTGATCGCGTGGAGACCGTCACCCACCTCGGTGGACTCGACATGCTGCCGTGCATCATCTTCATCTTCTCGAGAGCGCAGTGCGAGGCGGCCGCGCAGTCCTGCCTCGACGCGGGTCTGGTGCTGACCGATCCTGACGAGGCCGCCGAGATCGATTCCATCCTTGAGGATCGAATCGGATCTCTCGATGATGCCGACCTCGACGCACTCGGCATCGAGAATCTGCGCGCGCAGATGATGGCCGGGTTCGCCCCACATCACGCCGGGATGGTGCCACCATTCAAGGAGGCGGTCGAGGTCTGCTTCACCCGCGGACTCATTCGCGCGGTCTTCGCGACCGAGACCCTCGCTGTCGGGGTCAACATGCCGGCCCGAACCGTCGTGATCGAGAAGACGACGAAGTTCAACGGTGACCACCACGTCTCCCTCAGTCCCGCCGAGTTCACCCAACTCACCGGCCGTGCGGGACGTCGAGGAATCGACACGATCGGCTACGCCGTGGTGCTCTGGAGCCCTTGGGTTCGCTACCAGCAGGTCGCCGATCTCGCTTCCAGTCGCACCTTCGGATTGCGGTCGGTGTTCCGACCCACCTACAACATGACTGCCAACCTCGTGCGGAGACATTCGCGCGAACGCGCGAGGGAACTGCTCATGATGTCCTTCGCTCAGTTCCAAGGCGACCGTGAGGTCGTCCGTTCGCAAGGCCGGCTCAGTCGTCGTCGCGAGCAACTGCTTGCGGCTGAGAGACGTGCATCCTCGCCCTTCGGCGACATCGATGAGTACCGGGCCCTCAGCGCGCAGGAGCGGCGAGCGGAACAGGTTCCGACCCTTCGACCCGGGGATGTGATCGATGTTCGTGTGAAGGGGTATCGGGGTCACGTGGCGGTCGTCGCCACCGCTCATCGCTCCGATGGACTACGTGTTTCCGCTGTTTCACCGGCCGGGCGTCCGCTGACGTTGACCGCAGGCGACATCGCGAAATCGAGTGTCGTGGGTCGTATCGCCGTCCCTGATGGTCAGAGCCCGAACCGAAAGGATGTTCGTCGGGAGGTCGCCCGGCGGCTTCGCCGCGCTGAGTTCCCATCTCAACGAGGACCGCGTAGGTCCTCCGACCGTCATCCCGTCGAGGACGACCCAGATCTCCGCGATCGTCTTCGCGCCGCCGCCGAGGCGGATCGCTTGCGGTCCGAGCTTCGGCGGCTCGAGGAGCAGGTGGACGACCGACGAAGCTCTCTCGGTCGAGAATTCGATTCGGTGACCGCCGTGCTTGTGGAGCTCGGTCACATCCACGCCGATGCCTGGGAACTCACCGAAGCAGGGGAGTTGCTCGCCGCGATCTTCCATGAAAGCGATCTTCTGGTGACCGAAGCGTTGCGCCGCGGCGTGTTCGATGGTCTCGATGCCGTGCAGCTCGCGGCGATCGTCTCCTGCTTTGTGTACGAGCACCGAAGCCCGGATGATCCTCCGCCGCCCGCATTCCCCGACGCGACGGTGCGAGAGCGGTGGCGCAAACTCGAGGCCGTGAGCGAGGAGATATCGAGACTCGAGGAGCGGCATGAGCGCTCGCACCACCGCTCTCCCGACCCGGGGTTCATGGCGGCAGCCGCCGAGTGGGCGGCGGGAATGGACCTCTCCGAGGTGCTCGAGGACGACCTTTTAACGGGGGGCGATTTCGTCAGGAACATCCGTCAGGTCATCGACCTCACGCAACAGATCGCTGACGTCGCGCCGAAGGCTGAGACGGCCCAGGTCGCATCGAAAGCGGTTGAGGCGTGTCTCCGAGGTGTCATTGCCGATTCGGCGGCGATCGGAGAGACCTCGTGAGTCTCGACGACTGGGGCCGAACGCTCCGAGCAGACGAGATCGTCGTGAACTGCCGAGACGACGCCGGGCTTGCCACGGCGGCCAAGCAGGGGGTGGTCCTCGCGGCCCGGTCCGGAGATATCCACCGCAGTCTCGGGGCTCCGGTCGCGGAACGGGCCACCAGCGCCGTGACGCTGGACCTCATCGAGTGCCGGGTCGATGGACAGCTGTACCGCGCGGCCGCCCACGTGGTCGCGCGCCGTCCAGGAAGGTCGGGATGGTGGCGTGGACCCATCGTCATGGTCATGGTGAGCGGACATCTCGGACGTTTCGAGCCCGCGCCTCGAGCGCATCCTGGAGACGGGCTGCTCGACGTGATCGAGGTATCCGAGTCGATGAACACGCGACAGCGGATGATGGCGAGACGGCGCTCGCGAACCGGCTCACATCTTCCGCATCCCGATATCTCCACCACGAGGGTGAGGGATCTGCGTCGCTCGTTCGACGAGCAACTCATCGTTTTCGTCGACGGAGCGTCAGTGGGTGCCACTCGTCATCTCGACGTCGCGGTGGTGCCAGCCGCCTACGAGCACGCCGTCTGAGTCAACATCCACGCTCGCCTCGGGCGGTCCTCCTACGATCACACGTCGTGACCTACGTGGCGGAGGACTTCACACCTGAGGAATCAGACATCCTCCGCCGGTACTTCACGAACCTCGACCGCCCGGTCTTCGCATTGGTGAATCTGCCGGAGGTCGTGAAAGGCGCGCTGTTCGCTCGGTACAGCCGGAGCCCGAAGAGTCTCCGCCGACTGTTCCTCGACGAGTTTGTTGGCGACCTCGACATCGGTGGCGATGAGACGGTCGACGCGACGATGGGGCTGTCCCGTGCGGAGGAGCTCTACGAGCGAGTCTTCCTCGAGTACGGCGATGATTCGGTGGCTCAGCTCGGTGGGGTTCATCTCGCCTGTGAACAGGCCTCGAACATGCTCACGAAAATCCTCGAGCGCGGCCGGCTGATGAGCTACCTCGAGCAGAGCACGAGGTACATCTCCTACGACTCCCGCTTCGGCGGCCGTTACCGATATCACCGCGACCCAGCGCTCCTCGCGAGCCGTCACGGCACGAGGTACATCGGCGAGATGGACCGCATGTTCGACGCGTATTCCACGGCCGTGGATCGGATGACCGAACATGTCCGGAGGGTGGTTCCCCAAGGACCCGAGGACAGCGACCTCGTCTACCGGCAGGCCACTCGCGCGAAGGCGCTTGACGCGGTCCGAGGAATGCTTCCGGCTGGTGCCACGTCAAACGTCGGCATCTACGGCAGCGGTCAGGCGTTCGAGGCGCTCCTGCTCCGTATGCGAGCGCATCCACTCCCGGAGGCGCGTGCCTACGCCGACGAGATGCTGGTCGAGTTACGCAAGGTCATACCAAGTTTCCTTCGGAGGGTTGATCTCCCTGAGCGGGGCGGTCGGTGGGTGGAGTACCTCTCGTCGCGACGCGACCGAACCGAGCAACTCGTCGATTCGTTGCTCGGCGGAACTCCGGTACCACCGAGCGATGAGGTAACGCTGACCGAATTCGATATGGACGGCGAGGAGCGTCTCGTCGCGGCAATCTGCTATCCGTACTCCGACCTGCCGGATGCGGAATTACGCCGCCGCGTCGCCGCGATGTCCACCGATGATCGGATTGCGCTGATCGCGGCGGAAGTCGGTGACCGCGGAAACCGTCGACACCGGCCCGGGCGGTCGTTCGAGACCACCGGCTATCGGTTCGATGTGCTGAGCGACTACGGGGCCTTCCGAGACCTGCAGCGCCATCGGATGCTGACGGTCGAGTGGCAAGACCTCACACCGAACCATGGTTTCCTTCGGCCCGAGTTGGTCGAGGAGGCCGGTCTCGTCGACCTCTTCGACTCCAATATGTCGCGGTCGGCGGAGTTGTTTGATCTGATCCGGGAGGAGTTCCCCCGGCAGGCGTCCTACGCGGTCTCGATGGCATATCGGATCCGCTACACGATGCAGTTCAACGCCCGTGAGGCGATGCACATGCTCGAGTTGCGCTCCTCGCCGCAAGGCCATCCCTCGTACCGCCGGGTGGTCTTGGAGATGCACCGACTCATCGCCGAGCAGGCCGGGCACCGCGCTATCGCGGGCGCGATGTCGCACATGACGACCGAGGCCCCAGAGTTAGAACGCCTCGAGAGCGAGCGCAGGTCTGAGGCTAGACGTCTCTCCGACGGCTAGCCTCCGGCAAGCCGCGGAGCGGAACCCTCTCGCTCGACGAGCGGAGGCGGTTCGGTCCGTCTACCATCCCCCCAACCACTTCGGACGGAGTACACATGGCCCAGGACGACATCGACTCGGAGGACCTCGAGGAACTCGAGGTTGAAGGCGGAGACGACGACGAGGACCTCGAGGACGAGCCCGAGGATCTCGACGACGACGAGGAGTTCGAGGAGGAGTCCGATGAGGACGCCGCCGACGACGAGGCTGATGAGGACGACTCCGAGGAGGAGTCGAGCAGCCGTCGCAAGGCCAAAGACGACGACGATGACGACGACGAGATGCTGTCGCCGGACGATGTTGAGGCCGATCTTGACATGATTCTCAAGGACCGCATGGTGGCGGCCGACGAGCAAGGCGAGGACGAAGAAGAGGAATCGGCACCCAGCACCGACGAGAAGGCTGAGGCGATCGACGGGATCCAGCCCAAGCGTGCGGATGAGCAGCTCTGCACCTCCTGCTTCCTGCTGGTTCGCGCGAACGCGCCGTCGTGTCCCGTGGGCGACGACGACTGTCCCGTCTTCTCGTGATCGACCCGGTCGTCCGGGAATTCACAGCGGCTGATGAGCCCGCCGTCTGCGAGCTCGCTGACATCGCCCGCGAGTCGATTCGTGAGGCCCGCGGCGGGGCTCGGTGGATCGAGACACACCCACTACCCGAATGGACGAATCCTGAGGTCAGTGTCCTCGTCGCCGATCTCGACGGTCTCGTCGTCGGCTATCTGGTCGGACGCTTGAGCTCAGGCGACGTTCTGATGGTCGACGAGGTGTTCGTGCTCGAGGAGGCGCGCGAGCTCGGTTTCGGCGACGCGCTCGTCGAGGAGATTCAACGGATCGGCCGGCAGAGGGGCGCTCAGCGCATGGAAGCCGAGGCGTTGCCCGGAGATCGCGACACCAAGAACCTGTGGGAGCGTGCCGGTATCACAGCGCGCCTCATCACGGTCTCGGTCGAGCTTTGACTCAGCGACCCTTCCATTCGGGAGGGCGCTTCTCGATGAAGGCTTCAAGACCCTCCTTCGTGTCCTCCGATGCGAGGACGGCGCCGAAGGCCTGATCGGTCATCGAGCGAAGGGTCTCGTCGTCCGCCCAAGCAGATGCGAGAACCACCTCGCGACTCGCCCAGACCGCGAGCGGGGCACAGGCGGTAATTTGTTCGGCAAGCCGTTGAGCCTCGGCGACCGCCTCGCCAGGCTCTACCAAACGAGAGACGAGGCCGAGGGCGAAGGCCCGCTCGGCGGGGATCGGCTCGCCGGTGAGGATGGCCTCCATTGCCGCGGCCTGGCCGATCGCGCGGGGTAGGCGGAACAAACCGCCAGCACCAGCGACGAGGTTCCGCTTGACCTCAGCCAATCCGAAGGCGGAACGGGTGGTCGCCACCACGAGGTCGGCCGCGAGCACGATCTCACATCCTCCCGCGGTGGCGAGGCCATCGACGGCGACGATGATGGGCTTGCGACGCTCGCGGTACACAAACCCAGCGAAGCCACCGCGCGCCGTGCCGAGCGAACCCGCTTGGCCTGAGTTGATGGCCTTCAGGTCTGCTCCGGCACAGAAAACGGGACGTTCTTGTCCCTGCGTCTCAGCCGTCAGGATCCCCACCCACACGTCTGGATCGTCCTCGAGGCGGTCGATCGCGGCTTCCAGTCCGCTGGCGACCTCGCCGTTCACCGCGTTGCGCGCCTCGGGGCGGTTCAAAGTGATGGTCGCGACGCGACCCTCACTGGAGTATTTGACGATCTCGCTCATCTCGCGATGCTACGAACCGCGGAAGGTGACCGACGAGTCAACCGGCTGGCTCATCCTCCGCCGAGGACTCGTGCTCGGCGGATTCGGCATCGCTCGGGAGTTCGGCAACCGGCTCTACGACGTCCGCAGGGTTGTCGGAGGCAGTGTTCTCGGTGCCCGACTCATCGCCGTCCGACTCATCGTTTGGCGCCTTGGTGTCAGGGGACTCCTCAATAAGAGCGGCATCATCCCGCGACGAATCGCTAGTTGATGTGTTGTCGGGTACCTCGGCCGGTGACTCGGTGGCCTCCGGTGTCGGCTCGCCTTGGGTCGTGTCGCTCGGAGTCGAAGACTCAGCCTCCTCGCCCTTCTTCGCACGTCGCCGAGCGCCATCCCCGGAGGCCGGACGGGCCGTCCTCTTGGCAGTGTTCTCACGACCCGGCCGAGTCGGACGAAGCGGCTTCGGCATGGTGGCACCTTCGACGACTTCAACGCCGAAGAGCTCGGCGATCTGCGGGATTGCAGGGGCCAGTCTCTTCACGGTGGCGAGAAGCTCGTCGGCGACCACGTCGGGTCGGCCCATGGGCTTGATGAGTGAGCGAATGGGGGAGAAGGCGGCTGCCTCGAGGATGGCGCACCAGCGCTCCGCTGACTCGAGCGGGGTCAGGGTCGCGTTCGTCGAGTCGACCAAGCGGGTCGCGATGGCCGGCGGGAACACGACACCGGCCTTTGGTGGCTGCGAGCTGAGTCGAAGCGCGCGGACCACGCGACCTACAGCGAGCGCAGCATCGACATCGCCGAACCAGAGTTGGAGCTCCTGCTCCTGCCGCTCTCGAAGGGCAACCCGCAGGCGATCCGCCAGTTCACGCGTGGAGGAGTCTCGGGTGACGATCGGGTCATCGGCCGCGGCGACAACCGACCTGAGGTCGCGAAGGTCAAGGTTGTCGAGTTGGCGCAACGCGGCATCGGCGCGATCTCGCCACTCTGCGACCCGCAGGCGAGGCAACATCTCCTCGGCCATCTTTAACACCGAGGCCTCAGGCATCGGTGTGCCGCCGGATTCGGCAATCTTCGCGTTCTCCTCCTTCACGCGTTTGCGCACAGCGGCCATGCCCTGAAGCGCGACCTCAGCGATGGGGCGACGGTCCTCGTCGATCGCGGTCAATACCTCGTTGCGATTCGCTCGGCCGGGGCGGAGCCGCTTCGGCTTCGGCCGTTGCGGCACTTCGGGCGGAGGAGTGAAACGAGGTCCACGACGATCATCTCGACGTGGCCGCTCACGACGGCTCTCTCCGTTGCCACTGGCGTCGCCGTCTCGGCGATCCCGTCGACGATCGCGTTGTCCAGAGCCATCACGACGGGGCCGACGGTCATCGCGTCGGCCCTCTCCTCGCTGACGCTTGGCCCTCGTCTCGATGACCGGCTCGAATGTGGCCCCTGAACCGATGATCTCGAGGCGGCCGGCATCATCATGACGCTCGCGCCCGCCGACGATGCTCAGAACCTCGATCCCGTCGAGACCTTGCTCGACTTCGACCCGAAGGGTCGCCCCGACGGCGACTCCGGACGGCAGGACGGAACCGGCGACGGTGCCTTTCGGCTCGCGCGCGCCAGCGGCTCTCCACGTCCAGGTTCCGTCGGACTGGGAACTGGTCAACTCGATGTCGATCCGGCGGGACATGGGGCGCAACGGTATCGTCGCTTCGTGCCGATCTACGCCCTTGGTGAGGCCACGCCAAGCATCGATCCTTCCGCCTACGTTCATCCGGACGCGGTGATCATCGGTGATGTGCGAATCGGCGCGGAATCGTCGATCTGGCCAGGGGCCGTTCTGCGTGGAGACGACGGGTACATCGAGATCGGGCGTGGTACGAGTATTCAGGACAACTCGGTGCTGCATACCACCCCGGCCGACCCGACGGTGGTCGGTGACGACTGCGTCATCGGACACATCGTCCACCTCGAGGGCTGTGTCATTCAGAACGGTTCGATGGTGGGGAACGCCGCGATGGTCCTTCATCGATCAGTCGTCGGACCTGGCGCGATCGTCGCGGCGAATTCGGTGGTTCTCTACGACGTGAACGTCCCCCCTGGGGCGCTTGCCGCTGGTTCGCCCGCCGTCATCAAAGAGGGTCGCGCCCGCCCGGAACTTGTTGCTCTCGCCGCTGAGTCATACCGACAGCGCGCGGTCCGCTTCTCCCGTGAACTCCGGCGACTCGACTGATCACCGATCGGTCGAGACCGTGTGGGAGGTCCGCCTTCCAGCGCCTCCCGAAATGATCGAGGTCGCGACGGATCAGCTGTGGTCGGCTGGCGCCACTGCGGTCGAGGAGCGGGGCTCGTCGGGAGTCTCGATGGCCGTAGCGACGGTGCAGTCCGAGCCGGTTGCCCGATCGATCGCGACCACGCTCGAAGCACTCGTGCGATCATCCGGCTCCGAACTCGGTCCAGTCGAGGTCGTCAAGTGCGAGGTCGAAATGCTCGAACTCTGGCGCGAGCACGCCCGATGGCGCCGACTGACACCCCACCTCGCCGTTGGCCCATCGTGGGTCGACCCTCCACCGTGCGCACGGAGCGTCGCCATAGAACCAGCCGGTTCCTTTGGCCTCGGTGATCATCCGACCACTGCCCTCGTCGCAGGCGAAGTGGTTCGGCTCGTTCGCCCGGGGTTTCGCGTGGTCGATCTCGGCACGGGTAGTGGAACGTTGGCCATCATCGCTGTGCTCCGAGGCGCACAACGTGTGGTCGCCATCGATATCTCGCCAGCGGCGGTGGAGGCCGCTGAGGCGAACGTCCTTCGGGCCGGAGTGGGTCGCTCGGTGGATGTGGTGCTCGACGGAAGCGGGGTCGCAGCGCGCGAGGCCTTCGATGGGGGAGCGGATGTGGTGTTGGCCAACATCCTCGCTCCCGAGATCGGCGCGCTGGCGTCGAATATCGATGCGGCCGCCGCGCCACAGGCGCGGATCGTGCTGTCGGGGTTCCCTGAACAACGAATTTCTGTCGTGTTGGCGGCCTTCCCGTCGTGGCGTGAGGAGCGACGCTGCCTGAGCGGCGCCTGGGTGGCCGTCACTCTTCGGAGGCGCTGACTCCGTCAACCTCTGCAGCGTTCGGAATCGACGGAACCGCACCCGGACGAGTGGTGCTGAGGGCCGCGGCGACGCAACCCCGTCTGGCCGCCCGCTCGAGGCTGAGTCCGGCCGCGAGTCCGGCAGCGAGGTAGCCGCAGAAGGTGTCGCCGGCACCGGTGGTGTCGACGGCATCAACCTTGAGCGTCGGGATGTCGATCGCGGCATCTCGGGTGTGGATCCGAGCTCCATCAGCGCCGAGGGTGACGACAACGCTTCCCACCCCGGCGTCAAGCAGGCTGGCCACGCCGCCGAGCAACTCGAGTTCGTGCTGGTTCGGCACGATGACATCGACACACTCAAGGAGGTCGGGAGGCAGTGCTCTCGCGGGCGCGGGGTTCAAGATGGTGACAGCCCCCACCGCCTTAGCGCGCTGCAAGGTTGCGCCCACTGAACTGAGCGGCACCTCGAGTTGGGCCAGCACCACGTCACCGGCCTGCGGGATGCCCGGGGGGCAGAGGTCGTTGGCCCCGGGAACCACCACGATCGAGTTCTCGCCGGAGTCCGCGACGAGGATCAATGCTCGTCCCGTCGGGGCATCGACGGTCAGCAACTGGGACGTCTCGACGCCCGACGTGCTCGCAATGTCGGCCAGTGTTCGACCAGCATCGTCGCGACCGACCGCGCCAACAAAGCGCGTGGTCGCACCAGCGCGGGCGGCGGCCACCGCCTGATTGAGACCCTTTCCGCCGGGATGCTCGGCGTAGTCGCGTCCGATCAGGGTCTCACCGGGTGCGGGGTGACGCGCGGTCGTGGCGACCAGATCGAGGTTCGCGCTCCCAACGACGAGGACGTGTCCTTGGGGTGCTGGTTGGCTGGACACCGGCGTGGGTCAGCTGGTTTGACGGGCGCGCACCCCAATGGGCGCGATCAGCCGGTAGCCGGCCGCATGGCGTTCGTCTTCGGTCTCGCCGCCCCAGAAGCCGTATTCGCGCTGCTCGCGTGCGAAATCACGGCAGGTCAGCCGAACGGAACAACTCGCGCAGACCTCGCGGGCAGCCTCCTCGCGGCGCTCACGGGTCTGCGGGCGCTCGGCCGCGGTCGGGAAGAAGAGGTGGGAGAGCCCACGGCAGGCGCCGTCGGCCATCCAGTCGTCCTCGGTCAACTCCCGTCTGATGAAGTCGACAACGTTCATCCGAACCCCCTGGCGCTTGGTACCACACGAGCCTTCGCGGTACCGGATCACGTTAGGCGAGCCGAAGGTGGACGGTCAATGGCGACCTGTAGAGGTCAGTGCCCAAGCACGTGCTTCACCCCAGCGGCAAAGCGGGAGACGTCCTCTGGGGTCGTATCCCAGGCCGTCATCCAGCGGTATTGATGCGCAGCGGTATTCCAATCCCAGAAGAAGCACCATTCCTGGAGTGTGGTCGCGGCCTCCGGTGGAAGCACCGGGAAGACGCTGTTGACCTCTGGTGAAGCGATTGCCCCCTCGGGCAGCAGGGGAGCGGTCGCGGCGTGAAGCTGCCTGGCCATCGCGTTGGCGTGGCCGGCCCAGTCGAGCCATCGTGACTCCTCGAGAGCGGCGCAGAACTGAGCGGAGATGAAGCGCATCTTCGATGCGAGCTGGTTGACCTGCTTGCGCAAATACACGGCGCGGGACGCATGCTCACGGTTGAGAAAGATCACCGCCTCGGCGCCGAAGAGCCCGTTCTTGGTGCCTCCGAAGCTGATGGCGTCGACTCCGGTGTCGACCACCATCGCTCGCAACCCGTCGACGCCGAGACCGAGGGCCGCGACCGCGTTCGCGATTCGGGCGCCATCGATATGGACCCTGAGTCCGCGAGCGTGAGCCGCGTCAACGAGGGCGCCGATCTCATCGACCGAGTAGCAGGTACCCCATTCAGTGCTCTGGGTCAGCGAGAGCACCCCGGGTTGGGCGTGATGGGGGTTGCCGAGGGCCCCGCAGGCCTCAGCGACGGCATCGACATCAACACGTCCGGCAACGCTCGTCAGCGGGATCAACTTGGCACCAAGCACCCGTTCGGGGGCACCGGTCTCATCGACGTTGATATGCGACCAGTCCGAGCAGAGCACCGCCTCGGCTTGGTTGAGAAGGCCGGCGAGGGCGAGCACATTTGCGCCGGTCCCGTTCACCGCGATCAGCGTGGTGACCGCTTGACCGAAGACCTCGTTGAACAGGGTCTCGCAGCGTTTGGTCCACGGGTCGTCGCCGTAGGCGAGAGCGTGCCCTTGATTGGCCTCGACGAGGGCTTCCAACACCAAGGGATGAGCTCCTGCAGCGTTGTCGCTCGCGAATGCGCACGCAGGTGCTGGGGGCATCGGCATCAGGCCAGTATCGCACCGCGACCCCTAGCCTTGCCCACGTGGGAGATCCGGTGGCCGAGGCGAGACGCCGTCGCACATTCGCCATCATCAGTCACCCCGACGCCGGGAAGACGACCCTCACCGAGAAGTTCCTCCTCTACGCCGGGGCTGTGGGCGAGGCCGGTGCTGTCAAGGCGCGCTCGGGTCGCCGGTCGGCTACGAGCGACTGGATGGAGATGGAGCAGAAGCGCGGCATCTCGATCTCCTCGACCGCGCTGTCCTTCGACTACCGCGGCATGCAGTGCAACCTGCTCGACACTCCCGGCCACCGCGATTTTTCTGAGGACACCTACCGCGTCCTCTCAGCCGTCGACTCGGTGGTCATGGTCCTCGACTCAGCGAAGGGCATCGAGCCCCAGACCTTAAAACTCTTCGAGGTGTGTCGAGATCGGGGACTGCCGGTGATCACCTTCCTCAACAAGTACGACCGTCCAGGTAGAGAGCCCCTGGAACTCCTCGACGAGATCGAGGAGCAGATCGGCCTGAAGCCGACGCCGGTGACGTGGCCGGTTGGCATCTCGGGGGATTTCCGGGGTGTCATCGATCGTCGCGACGGCACGTTCACCCGCTTCACCCGAACGGTGCGGGGTTCCGCGATCGCTCCGGAAGAGGAGATATCAGCCGACAGAGCAGCTGATGAGGAGGGGAGTGCCTGGTCGGCGGCGATGGACGAGATTGGTCTGCTCGAGGCGGTCGATGCTTCCCACGATCCCGAGACGTTCCTCGCTGGGATGACCTCTCCAGTGTTCGTCGGTTCCGCCCTCACCAACTTCGGTGTGCGGCATCTGCTGGATGCCGTCATCGATCTCGCTCCCGCGCCTTCTCCGAGATTGGACGTCGACGGGGAGGGGCGGAGCTTGGCGAGTGACTGCTCGGCTTTCGTCTTCAAGGTTCAGGCGAACATGGACCGAGCACACCGAGATCGGATCGCCTTCATCCGAGTCTGCTCGGGAGTGTTCGAACGAGGCATGGTGCTCACCTGTGGTCGTACCGGCAAGCCGTTCGCCACGAAGTACGCCTCGCAGGTTTTCGGCGCCGAGCGGACCACGGTCGACGAGGCTCATCCCGGCGACGTGGTTGGATTGGTCAACGCGATGGATCTTCAGATCGGCGACACCCTGTATGTCGGCGACCCGGTCACGTTCCCTCCGATCCCGCGTTTCGCTCCCGAGGTCTTCGCCTCGGCCCGCCCGCTCGACACTGGCAAGTACAAGCAGTTCCGTCGGGGCCTCGAGCAGCTCGACAGCGAGGGTGTTGTTCAGGTGCTTCGTGACCCCTTAGCCGGGGACGCGAATCCAGTGTTGGCAGCTGTCGGCACCCTGCAGTTCGATGTGTTTGCCGATCGCCTCGAGGTCGAGTTCAACGCCCCGGCCGAGATCTCCTCATCTCCCTACGAGGCGATTCGGTTCACCGACCAGGGGAGCGCAGAGCGGTTGCGTGAAGTTGGGGGAGTCCGAATCCTCGCCCGAAGCGATGGACGACTGGTCGCGCTCTTCGAATCGCGGTACCGCCTGCAGCGACTCCAACAGGACGAACCCGAGCTCGTGCTCGAGCCGATCAGCGTCGGCGTCTGATCGCCGGCGAGCCGGGGCGCAAGTGCAAACGCGACGTCACCACTCCGGGTATTTCGTCATGACAGAATTGCGTGATGGATCAGCCGCGCAGGTGTAGGTGGTGCCGGAGGGCGCTCCCCGAACGCTCCGGCGCGGGGCGACCGCGCGAGTTCTGCTCGGCCAGGTGCCGGCAGTGGGATTGGGTGTCACGCCAACGCGCCCGTGAACTCGAGTTGTCCGAGGGTGAGTTGGTGATCGCGAGAGCCGAACTCGACGCCCTGCACGACGAGCTGTATGTGCTGGCCTGCGCGGTGGAGGATGTGACGGCCGATCTCGACCGGGGAAAGGGGCGCGTGACCGCTGCTGAGCTCCGCGAACTCCTTCAGTGGCTCCTCGGCGCCGCGGAACCCCTTCGCAACCGCGAGATCTCCGCGCCCGACCCCACACCCCGAAAAACGTCATGACGAAATACCCCGCTGCGGATCGCCTGTAGCGGGGTAGGCGACGCCGGTTCACACCGATCCGCGGGCGTGACCCGGTGCGAGCGTTCGTGTCGAGGTGCATCCGGACACCCAGAACCTGACCGGCCGGTCGAGTTGGCGTCGGGCGCGGTGACCAGCGGGCCGTGAGGCGCCTGCACGGGGCAGAGAAGCACCGAAGCGGGCATCCCTTGGAGCCTCAGCAGGGCAATCCAGACAGAGTCTGGGTTGTGCCCCGACCGGACTAGATCGCCCATAAGCGCCGTTATGTCAAATACGGACGGAGAAGCTGAATCGGGCACTCCCCCTCTTAAACGGCGCAGTTATTGGTGTTTCCGGCATTGAAGGCCCGCGTGGGCCGGTCACTTCCTCATGAGAGGCACGTCGCGTGACGAAGGAACTCCTGCACCCGAACACAGGAGACCAACATGTTCACCCTTCGCCCCTCACTCCCCGACCCCCGTCGTATCGCCCGCCTCGCGAGCCTCGGGCTCGCCTTTGGCCTGGCCGCTTCGCCGGTCATCGTGCTCCCCGGCGTGGCGAGCGCTTCTCAGGTTGAAGTCACCGTTACCGGCTTGTCGGTCGGATCCCGCGGCGATGCCGTTGTCGCCCTCCAGCGCGCCCTCATCGCTCGCGGGATGGACGTGGTCGGTGGCGCCGACGGCGCCTTTGGGCCCATGACCCTCGCCGCACTCAATTCGTTCCAGAGTTCCGTCGGTCTCCCCCAGACCTCCTCGGTTGATGACGGAACGGCGACCGCGCTCGGTCTGGTGGACTCTCCTCTGGTTGGTCTGTCCAAGGGCAGCCGCGGTGACACCGTCGCCCAGCTTCAGCGTCTTCTGATTGCTCTCGGTCAGGACCCGGCCGGCGGCGCCGACGGCATCTTCGGCTCCGGTACCGAGGCGGCGCTTCGCAACGTTCAGAGCGCCTTCGGCCTCTCGGCCACGGGTGTGGTCGATGCTGATACCGCCGCCCGTCTGCTGACTGGGAACGCTGCCCCCGCCGCCGCTCCGGCGCCGGCCGAGGCTCCCGCCGCGCCTGCTGAGGCCCCGGAGTCGGCTCCCGAGGCGGCAAGCCCTGCCGCCGACTCCCCTCTCATTGGTCTGAAATACGGCGACTGGGGCCGCAACGTCACCACCCTGCAGGAGCAGTTGATCGCTGCCGGTCGTGAGCTCCGCGGTGGGGCCGACGGTCTGTTCGGCGTGGTGACCATGAACGCGCTCAAGGACTTCCAGACCGCCAAGGGTCTCGAGGTCACCGGTCGGGTGAACGAGGCGACGGCGCAGGCCCTCGCTTCCACCGCGGCCGACAAATCCGCTGCTGCAGCGTCCAACCCCTACACCCAGCTGGTCGGTCTCCGTCCGGGTGCACTGGGTGGAGCGGTCGAGGCGCTGCAGCAGCGACTCCTCGATCTCGGGATCCAGGTTCGTGGTGGTGTGGACGGCATCTTCGGCCCCGCGACCGCTAATTCGCTGAAGGCCTTCCAGACGCAGCGCGGCCTCAACGCCGACGGTGTCGTCGACGCGGCCACGGCTGACGCCCTCAACGCCGCGGCGCCCGCTCCGGCCCCCGCCTCGGAGGAGGCTCCTGCTGTCGAGGTCGTCGCCGACGGTCGTGTCGGTTTCGCGGTCTACGGTGAGAAGGGCCAGCGGGTCACCGAGCTTCAGAGCGCTCTCGTGGCCGCTGGCGTGACGCTGCGCGGCGGTGTCGACGGCGACTTCGGCGCCGCTACCGCCTCCGCTGTCATGTCGTTCCAGCGCAACGCCGGACTCGGCGTTACCGGTGTGGTCAACCAGGCGACCGCTGACGCCCTCGGCATCGGGGCCCAGCCGATTCCGGTCGACTCCCCTGTCGCCGTCGCCTCGATCGACGTCTTCCCCGTCCAGGGCCGGTGTGGGTATGTCGACACTTGGCACGCTCCTCGGAGCGGTGGCCGTGTGCACCTCGGTGTCGACATCATCGCCGCCCGTGGGAACCTCGTGTACGCCGCGGTCGAGGGCACGATCACCAAGGTCTATTACGACCGTCCCGGTTCGCTCTCGGGTAACGGCGTTCGTCTCACCGCCGACGACGGCACCTACTTCTTCTACGCCCACTTCGACACGATCGCCGAGGGCATCAGCGAAGGGGTTCGGGTGCAGGCTGGCCAGGTGGTCGGCACGATCGGCGCCACGGGCAACACCAGCACCCCCCACCTCCACTTCGAGATTCACCCCGGTGGTGGAACGGCGGTCAACCCGTATCCGGTGGTCAAGGCCGTCGACGCCTGCGAGATCACTGAACCGCCCGCGGTCGGCTGATCGAGCATCTCGGCTGACCCGAAGTTCCCCTCCACGATGAGCTCGTTCGACATTCAACTCATTCCCGGTCAGGATGACTGGTCGCGCCTTCGCGAAGCGTCCTTGGCCGTGGATGAGGGGTCCTACGGGGCGCTCTGGGTCTGTGACCATCTCGCCGGGTACTCAATGTCGAGTGGCGAGATGCACGAGGCCTTCGCCTGGCTCGGGGCACTCGCCGAGGCCACCCGGCGCGTCGAACTCGGCGTGCTGGTGGTCAACGCGCACAACCGAACGCCGGCTACGACGCTCGTGGCGGCCGCCACCATCGCTCGGCTGAGCGGGAGAACCTTCCACCTTGGTCTCGGTGCCGGAACCTCCCCAACGAGTCCCTTCGGTCGGGAGCAGCACGCCACGTCGACGCCGATCGCCAGTCCCATGGCCGCTCGACACGCACGAGTCGAGGAGGTGCTGGACCTCGCCGACCGGATGTGGAGTCCCGACCGAGATGCGGACTTCGCCACCTTCCCGAACATGGAGCACCGGCCGAGGATCATCGTCGGTGTCAACAGTCTTGCGCTCGCTCGAATCGCAGGAACCCGAGCCGATGGCGTCAACGTGAGGTGGTCCTCCGATGGCGCACGGTCACAACTCGCCGAGGCTCAAGGCGCCGCTGGTCAGCGTCCTTTCGAGTTGACGGCGTATGTCATGCATGAGGACGGAATCGTCGACCCAGACCACCCTCGCCGTCGAGATCTCGAGGCGGCCGGTGTCACCCGAGTCATCGTCACCCACATCGGGGTACCCGACCCAGACACGTTGTGCGGGCCCTAAGCAACTTGGGGCACAGAGGGCGCCGCGCAATGGCTCACAGATAGGTTCACACCATGTCCAAGCAATCCGACACTGAGCGCGACCTCGTCGCCGAGATCATCAATCTCGTGGCCTCGCAGGTCTCAACTGGCGTCCGTGTGGCTGGAGAGGTCCGGGAGAGGCAGGACCAGGCGCGTCGCCAACTCGAAACGGGCTTCCACACCATCAAAGAGGCTGCTGACGTCACTGTTCGCATGGTCCGCCTGCTCGATGAGATCGAACAGCCCCTCCGCGACGCGATCCCGGTGATCAGCCGGGCGGCGAGCGTGCTCGACGGCATTCTCAATGGCCTCCCCGACGACACGGCCGATCAGGTGGCCGAGATCATTCCGAAGGTTCGCGCCCTCGTCGACGGTTTCGCGCCGCTGGCTGCGATGGGGGCCGCGATGGCACCCCGGGCCGCGTCGCCTACTGCGACGAAGCCGGAGACTGCTGCCAAGGCAACGAAGAAAGTCGCCAAAACCGCGAAGAAGACCACTTCGTCGACCACGAAGAAGGTGGCCAAGAAGCCAGCGAAGAAGGCCGCCAACAAGCCGGCCAAGTCACGTAAGTAACCCGAGCCCGCCCGGCGGACCAGTCAGATCGCGTCGGCGATATCTGCGATCTCGCCCGCGAGGGGCACCAACTGGGCGTCGACGTCTTCTTTGACACCAGCGAGTGACAAGACGTTGAGCACGCCCTGGCCCTCCCGAAGCACGTCAACGAGCTGCTCGCCCTGAGCGAGCACCACCGACTGGCCGCTGATGACGAGATGAGCGGAGGCGATGTCACCGGTCACGTGTGTGCGCAGGTACTCGAACACCCGTCGAACCGACTCGAGTTTGATGCCGGCGTCGAGGAGGGTCTTGATCACCCGCAACTCGAGGAGATCTTGGTAGCTGTAGCGGCGACGCGAGCCGCTGCCCTGTGCGTCATGGAGAGACGGGCGGATGAGGTCGGTGCGGGCCCAGTAGTCGAGCTGGCGATAGGTGATGCCAACGACCTTGGCGGCCTGACTTCCACTGAATCCGGTGTCCATTTCGCCTCCTGCGACTTGCACCCGCGTAACTACGGCGGTGTGGGCTGTGAACTCTACGGAGAAGGGCCCCGAGCGTCAACCGGCACGAGCCGGGTGCGGAGGCACAGCGCTAGGAGGCGAAGTCCTCAGGTGAGACGTTCTCGAGGAATTCTTGGAACTCGTCGATGATCTCCTCGGACTCATCGGGTTCCTCGGCGGGCCGACCAGCCGCGTCGAGCACCTCATCGGAGGCGAAGATCGGCACCTCGGCGCGCACGGCGATCGCGCAGGCATCTGAGGGTCGACACGACAGCGTGCTCATCGCGCCGGCGGAGTCCTCGATGCGCAGCGACGCGTGAAAGGTGTGATCCCTGACCTCGGTGACGACGACGCCCACTGGACGTGCGCCGAGGGATTCGATGACGTCCAAGAGCAGGTCGTGGGTCATCGGCCGAGGTGGGACGATTCCCTCCATCGCCGAATGGATGGCGGCGGCCTCCGGCGATCCGATGTAGATCGGCAGCAGGCGACCGTCGCCTTCGGTCTCGCGAAGCAGGAGCAACGGGGTGTTCGCAGGCACTTCGACGCGGACTCCCAGCAACTCCATTTGGCGCATGAGGAGAACTTACCCCTGCCCAGAGCGTCGAGTCGGACCGGGTCAGAAACGAGAACGGATCGCCGATGTCACCATCGCGGACCGAAGGCGACCGCCGAGATGCTCGAGCTCGGCGAGGCGCTCCCCCATCTCGCGACGGGCTTCTGGGCTGCGGAGGCGCGCTCTCGCGGCAACCAACTGCTCGAAGAGGGCCACCTCACGTTCCGCGCTCGTCTTCCAGGAGCGCAGATGACGACTCTCAACACCAGACGCGAGGAGATCGCGCGCTATCCGTCCCACCTCGACGTCACCCTCGCCGTACGTCGGGACACCGGCGGTGGAGCGAGGAGCCACGATGCCGAAATCCTCCAGCGAGGCGAGTTGGCTCTCGGTGAGACCCGTCATGCCGAGGAACTCGCCACGCTCGACGAGAACTCCCGGCAGGAGGCGAGGAGCTGGAGCAACTGACCCATTCGCGCTCTCATCGGGCGCCGGGCGGCGCCGGAATGGGATCGGCAGATCGGTTCGACCATGTCCAGATGGGTGTGACGAGACCACCGAGTCGGGGACGCTCATCGGCGCGGTCGCGTCCTCGCCACGCGGCCTGAGATGCTCGCCTGAGGGGTCGATCTCACCGGAGTCGAGCCGGTCTTTGATGACTCGGAGCGGTAGGTAGTGCTCGCGCTGCTCGGTGAGGATCACCCGCAACAACTCGACGTCGGCCTCGTAGAACTTGCGGTATCCCGAGGCGGTTCGCTCCGGCGCGATCAACCCCTGGCTCTCGAGGAACCGGATCTTCGAGATGGTGACGTCGGGGAACTCCTCGAGCAGGATGCCGAGAACCTCGCCGATCGCGAGGTGACCGCGCGTGTCGACTTCAGCCATCTGACCGCTCGAAGTACACGAGGTGGAACTTGCCGATCTGCACCTCGTCGCCGTGTTGGAGCAGCGTCGCCTCGATCCGCTCCTGGTTGACGTAGGTGCCGTTGAGCGAACCGGAGTCGAGGATCTCGTGTCCGCTCTCGCGGCGCAGGATCTCCGCATGTCGCCGAGACACCGTGATGTCATCCAGCATGATCTCGGAGTCGGGATGACGTCCGATACGGGTCGTTGGGCTCTCAAGGCTGAAACGGGCGCCCGCCAGGCCCCCAGAGCGCACGATGAGCACACCGGTGCCTCGGGCGATCTCCGCGACGGGAACCTCGATGTCGTCTGACGGCCCTGGCGCGTCTTGGAGCGGGTCGACGCTGATCAAGGTGATGGTTCGATCGTCGAGCACGTCAAGCGCCCCGCCGCACGAGGAGCAGAAGTTGCTCGCTGGTGGGTTGCGGTGCCCGCACTGGTTACAAAAGACGTACGACATCAGCCCTCCACCAACGCGACGTACGAGGCAACGTCGAGCAGTTCGTGATCGGAGTCCATCTCACCGGCGATCTCGAGGAGCCAACCGTCACCGTAGGGGTCGCGGTTGATGAGCGTCGGGGCCGAGGTCAACTCCTCGTTGGCACGAGTCACCGTTCCCGTCAGCGGTGCGTATATCTCGGTCACCGATTTCGTGCTCTCGATCTCGCCGAGGAGCTCCCCTCGTTCGACCGTTCGGCCGTTGGTCGGCAACTCGATGAAGACCACCTCGCCGAGCGCGTCTTGGCCGTAGTCGGTGATTCCCACTCGAACGCAACCCGGAGACACGACCGAAACCCACTCGTGGTCCGTGGTGTAGAGCAGACCGTCGGGGGCGTTCACGGTCGCCAACCGTAGCGTCCGAAACTGCGGTCGGTCACCTCGCCCGGGCGGCCTCGCGACCGACCCGCACCCCGTTGCGCACCGCCGGCACGTAGGCGACCGCGGTGTACCAACTCAGCACGAGTCCGGGCACCCCAAGAACCCATGCGGCGACGTGAAAGAACCCGGCGATCGAGATCGTGCTCTCGGCCATCAAGAAGCCCGGGAAGGCGAACATCAACAAGAACGTGGCGGTCTTCCCCCACCACGTGACGTCGAACCGCTCCATGTTGAGCACCACGGTCGCGCCAAGCATCATCGCACCGACGAGCACCTCACGGATCCCGACGGCGATGGCGAACCACACCGGAACGGAGCCGTCGATGATGAGCGCGATGATGCCGACGATGAACAGGAGTCGATCGACCGTCGGATCAAACACTTTGCCGAATTCGCTCGTCTGGCCGAGCCGACGGGCGAGGAACCCATCGACCCAGTCCGTGGCGCCGAGTATTCCGAGCAGCCACGCGGCGTCTCGGCGATTCTCCTTCGAGAAGAGCAACCAGAGGAAGATCGGCAGGCACGCCAGGCGAATGAGGGTGATGAGGTTGGGGATGGTCCACAGGCCGTCGAACATCGATGGGCGGGCTTCGCTCGCGAGGTTGGCTGCCTCCGCGTGCTCGTCAGATCCTGAGGCCACCACAGCCTGAGCGTACGCTCTGCCCATGGCGACCGTCTTCACTCGAATCATCGGCGGCGAACTTCCGGGCACCTTCGTGTGGCGAGACCCGGTGTGCGTCGTGTTCATGAGCATCAACCCGACGCATGAGGGTCATTGTCTGGTGGTACCGGTCGCTGAGGTCGACCATTGGACCGATCTCGACGAGTCGACCCGGGCTCGGTGTTTCGAGGTTGCGAACCTGGTGGCGACAGCGTGCCGCAGCGCGTTCGGCACCGGGCGGGTCGGCCTGATCATCGCCGGGTTCGAAGTGCCGCACACCCACCTGCATGTGATCCCGGCAGATGAGATGAATGATCTCGATTTCCATCGAGCGGCGTCGAGCGTCGATCCGGATGCGCTCGAGCGCCAAGCTGCACTCATCCGCGACGCCCTCCGTTCCGCTGGCCACTCGGAATTCCTGCCGTGAGCGCCCCGCTCCCTCGGGTGGACCCTCGTGAGGTCGGACTGGCACCTGACCGTCTGCGTCGGATCGACGAGCACTTCCAGGCTTACGTCGACGACGGTCGGCTGTCGGGATGGTTGGTCGCCGTTGCCCGGCACGGTCGTGTCGCGCATCTCTCGACCTGCGGGAGTGCCGATGCGAGCGGAAATCGTGCGTTCGTCGACGACACGGTGGTTCGGCTCTACTCGATGACGAAACCCGTGACTTCGGTCGCGGCGATGATGCTGGTCGAACGAGGCATGCTCGGCCTGAAGGACCCGGTGTCGCGGTATCTGCCCGAGTTCGGCGAGAGCATGGTCTTCGCTGGAGGAACCGAGGACGATCCGGTTCTGATCCCGCAGGACCGCCCGATGCTGATCTGGCACCTTCTCACCCACACAGCTGGGCTCACTTATGGCTTCCAGCAACAGGATCCAGTCGACGCCATGTACCGAGCGGCGGGTTTCGAATGGGGCTATCCCGAGGGCTTCGACCTCACCGATTGCTGTCGGGCCTGGGCGTCACTACCGCTGCTGTTCCAGCCCGGGACGGAATGGAACTATTCGATCGCCACCGACGTGCTTGGGCGCGTTGTCGAGGTGGTCTCAGGCATGACCCTCGATCGATTCTTCGAGGACGAGATCCTTGGGCCCATCGGTATGCACGACACGTCGTTCGCGGTTCCACCCGAGCGACAGGACCGCCTCGCCGATCTGTTCATCCCCGATCCGGCAACCGGGCGTGCTGTTCAGGCGCCGTCGTCTCTGGTGCGACCGAACCCTCCGCGGGTGCTCTCCGGAGGCGGCGGCTTGTACGGCACCGCGGACGATTACCTGCGGTTCTGCCAAATGGTGTTGAACGGAGGCGAGCTCGACGGTGTGCGGCTTCTTGGACGCCACACGGTCGGCTACATGGCCCGCAACCATCTGCCCGGCGATGCCGATCTCGAGGCCTACGGTCGGCCGCTCTTCTCCGAGACCACCTACGACGGCATCGGATTCGGCCTCGGCTTCTCGGTGGTGATCGACGCGGCGGCTAACAAGGTGCCGTGCTCCGAAGGTGAGTTGGCCTGGGGAGGCGCGGCAAGCACCGCGTTTTGGATCGATCCAGCCGAGTCGTTGTCGGTCGTATTCCTAACGCAGTTGCTCCCATCGAGCACCCACCCGATTCGGCCCGAGCTCAAGCAGCTCGTCTATCAGAGCCTGGTGAACTGACCGACCGACTGGTTCAAAAGAGGGTTGTCGATGTGGGATCGACGGGTTCGGTGAGGTGGGCTCCCTCGTTGCGAGCATCGTTGACCTCGGTGGCGACCTCCCACATCTCGAGTAGGTCGTCTGCGGCGGGCTGGAGGAGGTCCTCGGGCTGATCGTCTGGGTCGAGCCACCGGTCGACGCCGTTGTCATCGAGGATGACTGGCATGCGGTCGTGGATCGGCGACATTGTGCCGTTCGCCGCCGTCGTGACGACCGCGAACGTCGCTATTGGCGCCTCTCCTCGTTTCCAGACCGAGGCGATACCGGCGACGGTGAGGACTCCCCCGTCCCGTCGGGTGAACAGGTGGGGACGCTTAGCGGGCCGGCCGGCTCGGGTTCGCGGGCCATCGGGGGATGCCGGGGCCCATTCGTAAAAGGCGTCCATCGGAACGATCACGCGATGTCGGCGTACGGCATCTCGAAACGACGGCTTGTCCCAGACGGTTTCTCCGCGTGCGTTCGAGAGTCGCGCTCCGACGTCCTCACGCGACCAGTGAGGGATGAGGCCCCACCGGGCCGAGGTCACCGTGCGATCGGAGCCGTTGGTGCCAATGACTGGGGCCTGCGCGCTTGGAGCCAAGTTGAATCTCGGAGACCACTCGATGTCGACGACCGAGGCTTCGAAGATTTCCGCGAGGCGTTCTGGGCTGGTGGTCGTTACATACCGGCCGCACATGTCACGGGCGTCCCGCTCCAGGCACCTCCACCCGGATGGTCTCCACTCGTCCCGTACCCGTGCCGGCGACCCGCTCAGGTTTCGTTCCCTGAGACGTGAGGATGAACAGCGTTCGGCCATCGTCACCGCCGAGCATGCACGCGACCGCTGACTGCTCGGTAGCGACCTCCTCCACGACGCGGCCCCCCTCCTCGATGAGCACAACGCGCCGGGCGACCGGGTCGGCGGACCAAATGCGGCCTTCGGCGTCGAGACAGCAGCCATCCGGAGTGAGACCCTCCACCTCGGCCCAGACGCGACGATCAACCGGCATCCCGGTGTCGTCGAGCGCGTAGGAGGTGTAGCGCGAGGCGAAGGTCTCGCCAACGATCAGGCGGCCCTCTGGAGTGATGACGCTTCCGTTCGGGAACCACACCTCATCGTCAGCGACGCGCACCGTTCCGTCGGGGGAAACGACGACCATTCGTGTCGGGCGTGGCTCGTCCCCTCCATGAAGGTCGAAACCGAAAGTGGAGACATAGGCCGTGCCGTCAGCGCCAACAACGAGATCGTTGCACTCGTATTCACTGACCGCGGTCAGGTCCGCGTGCTCGGCGAGTCCATCGCCGTCCCAGACCAGCAGACGTTTGTCGAGCATTGAGACAACCAGGAGACGACCGTCGGGAAGCCAACCGAGCCCCGAGGGTTGCCCCGACACCTCCACCACGAGTTCTTCGTGGTCGCCGTCGAGGGTGAATACACCGTGACGGAAGAAGTCGCTGAACCACAGGCGGCCGTCATGCCACCTCGGCCCCTCCCCGAAATCGAGTCCCCGGTGGATGATGGTTGGCGTCATGGCCCGACACTAGATCGGTCATCAACCGCAGGGATATGCGGCTCGTGGTCGCCCTGTCTACGGTCAACTCATGCGCATTCTCGGAGTGGTCCTGGCGCTCGCATTGATCTCGTGTTCCCAATCTGCGTCACCTGAGGTGACACTCGCACCGTCAACCTCGGTCGCAGCATCGACATCATCGACGTCACCGACAACCTCGGTCGCGCCGAGCACCACCGAGGCACCGGAGACGCGAAGCCCCAACCCTGACCCAACCGCTTGTCCGGATGACATTCGAGAGGCGGCCGCGATGACCGCCGTCGGGCAGCATCTCGCACTGATCGATGGCGATTTCGAGCGTGCGTTGACCTTCTCATCCGCCGCGTTCCGCGCGGGTGTGGATCCCGACCAGTTCGCATCGATCATCGCGTCGGGGTATCCCTTCTTGTTGACGGCGAGTCCGAGCGAGCCGGTCGACTGCCTCATCGCATCGGGAGTCGTCGCTCTCACCGTGCGATTCACACTCGACAGCGGCACGGAGGTCGACCTCGCCTACCGGATGATCGAGGAAGCAGGCCGGTACGCCATCGAGGCAGCCGGGGTGCTTCCACCGCCGGAGATCGACGTCTGACGCCAGGTTCGGCAACTCGGTGGCCTCCAATCGGGGCCGAAAAACACGAAAACCGGCTGTTACCAGCCGGTTCGTGGTCGGGCTGCCGAGATTCGAACTCGGGACCTCTTGTCCCCCAGACAAGCGCGCTAACCAAGCTGCGCCACAGCCCGTGTGTGGAGGGAGATGCTAGCGACCGATGGCGCCGATCCCCCGGGGGTTAGCCCACCATCGTCAAGCCACCCGAGACACTGAGCACCTGCCCGGTCACGAACGCGGCGTCATCACTCGCGAAGAACAAGATCGCCCCGGGAAGGTCGTCGGGCTGACCGATCCGGCCAAGCGGAATCGAGCGGCGGAACGCCTCCTCCAGTTTCTCGGGATTCGAGGCTCCCTGACGGAAACCATCAAAGAGCGCGGTGTCCGTTGGACCGGGACAGACGACGTTGCAGGTGATCCCGTGGCGGGCGTGCTCGCGCGCGAGTGTCTTGGTCAGCGACACCAGGCCGCCCTTGCAGGCTGCATAGACAGCCTCGCCTGAGGATCCGACACGGGCGGCGTCGGAGGACACGTTGACAACTCGTCCGAACCCTCGCTCCGCCATGCCCGGCAGAACGAGGTGCAACATATGAAGCGCGCCGACCAGGTTGATGTCGATGAGACGCAGCCACTCATCGACCGAGGTCTGCAAGAAGGGCTTGAACACGTCCCAACCCGCGTTGTTGACGAGCACGTCCACTCCCCCGTGGCGTTCCTCCACCGATTGGACGGCCCGCTCGAGGCTCTCACGGTCGGTCAAGTCGGCGACGACCGGTTCGATTCGCGCTCCGGTGGCACCGATCTCATGGGCGACGGCGGCCACCGCCTCGGCGGCCCGGTCGAGAGCAATAACGATCGAGCCCTCTTCAGCGAACCGACGCGCTGTCGCCGAGCCGATGCCGCCACCGGCTCCGGTGATCATCACGACCCGTTCTGACAGTCCCCTCATGGCAACCTCCCGACGGGACTATCGCAGGTCAGGCGCTCAGGCGAAGAGTTCGACGAACCGCCAACCGAGATAGACGATGAGGGCGACCACCAGCAGCTTGAAATGCCACGGTGTGCGCTCCTCGGCAAGGGCGTTACGGGCGCGCTCGGTCTGCTCGCTCAAGTCGGAGCCACATGACGGGCACCGACCCTCCGAGTCGAGGGCGGAGGGAGCGTGGTAGCGAGCGCAAGGTTCGCACCAGGGCATGTCAGCCCTGCTTCTTGCGAATGCGGAGTTTCAGTGGTGTGGATCCGAACCCGAAGGCCTCACGGATGCTTCGTTCCAGATATCGCACATGGTGCTGGGGCAACTCGCGGTTCACGAAGAGCGTGAACGTCGGCGGATCAGTCGCACCCTGGATCGCGTAGAGAACTCGCGCGCCTCCCGGTGCCGGCGAGGCCTGCTGGGCGGCCGCGATCACTCGGTTGACGTCCTTGGTCGGCACCCGCCGGTGATATTGCTCAATCGCGTCGGCGAGCACAGGTCGCAGGCGGTGCACACCCTTTCCGGTCAGTGCCGAGATCCCGAGCACCGGGGCATTGCCTAGAAAGGCGAGCTTCCGCACAACATCGGCCTTGATCGACGCTCTGCGTTCCGCGTCGTCGATGGTCTCCCACTTGTTCAACATGACCACCACCGGGCACCCCGAGGCGTCGATTCGTTCAGCGAGCCGCTGGTCCTGGCCGGTGACGCCCTCATTGGCGTCGATGACGAGGAGTGCGACGTCGGCGTCGTCGATCGCTCTCAGCGCGCGAACCGCCGAGTAATACTCGGCGCTGTCGTCGATGCGTGACCGTCGGCGCATGCCGGCGGTATCGACGAAGACGATGGGGCCGTCCTCGGTGTCGACCAAGGTGTCGACGGCATCGCGCGTGGTGCCCGCCATATCGTGAACCACCGCTCGGTCATCACCAACGAGCCGATTGAACAACGTTGACTTGCCGACGTTCGGTCGACCGACGATTGCCACTCTCGGCGGTCGCTCGCCGTCGTCAGCGAGGTCGGTTGCCGCATCGAGATCAAGCCACGGCTCGACAACGCGCTCCGGAGGCACACCAAGGGGCCCGAGGCGTTCGAGAACGACGTCAAGGAGATCACCAGCGCGACGGCCGTGCAGCGCCGACACTGGTAGCGCGTCACCGAGACCGAGCGAGAGGAACTCCCAGAGCTCGCGTTCACGCTGATCGTTGTCGGACTTGTTCGCGACCACCAGCACCGGTGTGTCGATGCGCCGAAGCCAGTCGGCCACCGCCTCATCGTCGGTCACCACCCCCACCGTCGCGTCGACCACGAAAAGGACAAGGTCGGCCTCTTCCACGGCGCGCTCCACCTGTCGGGAGACCTTGGCGTCAAGCGCGTCCCCACCTGGCATCCACCCGCCGGTGTCGATCACACGGAAGGGAACTCCGAGCCATTCGGCGTCCATCTCTTTGCGGTCACGGGTAACGCCGGGACGATCCTCCACGATGGCCACCTGACCACCGACGATTCGATTGAACAACGTGGATTTACCGACATTCGGTCGGCCGACCACGACGATGGTTGCCCGTTCACTGCTCGGATCGATGGACGCGATGTCCCCGGCTGTTCCGTCATCTGTCATGTTCAGACCGCGCTTTGAAGTGCCCGCCTGAGGGAACTGCCATCCGTCGGCACGATCTCGACCCTGCGGGGAAGATCAACGCTACGCCCCCCGTCGAGGAACCGACCATCGTCGCTCAGGCAGACATCAGGAAGCAGATAACGATCGGTCTCCGGCTCACCAGCTAGCACCCGTGAGACGTCCTCGAAGGTCATGAGGCCCGTCACTGCCGTGTTGCCACCGAAGAACTCGTTTCGCACCGGCAGCAGTCTCACATCTGAACGATCAAGTGAGTCGATGAGCGGCGCGAGGACGGCCGCGCCAAGTTCGCCCGTGAGAATGCCGATTGAACCGGACCGTCGAACAGCGCTTTTCAACTCGACACGGCTTTCAGCGCGCAGACCGGTGTAGGCGGCGGGATTCGGGGGCATCGCTCCTCCCCCATCCACCGACACGAAGAACCCACGTTTCGGACCGGTCGCGGTGTCGGCACGACCGTGGAACTCGGCATCGAAGGTGCGCGCCATCCCGACACCGTCCTCGTGCATCTCACAGCCCTCGTACGCGTCAATGCTTGGGAACTCCCGACCGGCCCGCAGGAAATACTCGTCGGCCAGATGCACCACCGAGCGCCCGAGCACTGACCGATACGCCTCCCTCCAGCGCTCCACGATGTCGATGACGGCGGCCGCCTCGGCGACGGTGTGCTCACGCATTGATTGCTCGGGGTTGAACCGGGAAACCCCGAGTGGCACGACGGCGACCGTGGTGATCTCGGGGAAACGGTCGAGCAGTCCGGCGAGCGTGTCGTCCAGATGATCGCCGTCGTTCACTCCCGGACACACCACCACCTGAGCGCGAACCTCGATGCGGTGGTCCAGTAGCGCACGCAGCCAACGAAGACTCATTGCGCCTCGACGGTTCTTCAACATCCGCGATCGAAGCCCACCCTCGGTGGCGTGAATGCTGACGTGCAGAGGAGACAACCGTTCCGTCACGACTCGCTCGAGGTCGGCCTCGGTGAAACGTGTGAGGGTGGTGAAGTTCCCGTAGAGAAAACTCAGCCGGTAATCGTCGTCCTTGAGATACAGGCTGCGGCGAAGACCCTTCGGCAGTTGATGGATGAAACAGAACTCGCAGTGGTTATCGCAGGTGCGGACGCGGTCGAACACTGCTGAGTCGACTTCCACACCGAGTGGAGCCCCGTCGGCCTTCTCCACGTCGGCCTCCTGCTCAAGGCCTCCTCGCATGAGGGTGATCGAGGGGTTCGCCGCATCGGTCGCGAATCGCCATTCGATGAGGTCGCGAGGCACGAGACCGTCGACGGCCACGATCTCGTCGCCAACGAGCAGACCGGCACGGAATGCCGGGGAGTCCTCGGCGACGCGCACGACCCGCGGGAGAGAAGACACCCGAGCCATGACAGCAAGTGAGGCTACCGGTCACCACTGATCGGTAGCCTGAAGCCGTCATGCCCGTAGAACGCGTGCTGCTCGCCGAACCCCGTGGTTTCTGCGCTGGAGTCGAGATGGCGATCAAAGCGCTCGCGTGGATGGTGCGCACCTTCGACGAGCCGGTCTACTGCTACCACGAGATCGTGCACAACCGGAACGTCGTTGAGCGCTTCCGCGATCGCGGTGTGGTGTTCGTCGATGACATCTCCGAGGTTCCCGAAGGCAGCCCGATCATGCTCTCGGCCCACGGCTCGGCGCCCGAGGTAGTCGCCGCGGCCCGTGAACGGGGATCATTCGTCGTCGACTCGGTATGCCCCCTCGTCACCAAAGTCCATCACGAGGTGAAGGTGCGCGCCGGCAAGGGTTACCGAATCGTCTATGTGGGCCACGAGGGCCACGAGGAGGCCGTCGGCACTATGGCCGTCGCGCCAACGGCGATCTCGCGTGTCGAATCGGTCGAGGAAGTTGACGCCCTCCCGGAATTCTCCGAGCCCGTCGCCTTGCTGGCGCAGACGACGCTGTCTCATCGTGATTGGGACGCCGTCGCCGTTCGCGTTCGTGAGCGCTTTCCCGAGGTTTGGATGCCTGGTCGCAGCGATCTCTGCTTCGCTACGACCAATCGCCAGGCTTCCCTGCTTGAGTTGGCCGCCGACTGCGATGTGATCATCGTCATCGGCTCTGCGAACTCGTCGAACACCATGGCCCTCCAGCGGCTCGCCGTAGAGGCTGGATGTGAGCGGGTGCTCCGGGTGAACACGGCCGACGAGCTGCCCGATGACATCTCCGGAGTGGTCGGTCTGACCGCCGGCGCTTCAGCCCCAGAATCACTCGTGGAGGAAGTCGTCGAGCGCCTCTCACCTCGCGAGGGGGTGCACGCCATTCGAGTGACCACGGAAGACGAGTACTTCCCTCCCCCGCGCAACATCCGAGATCTCCAGCACGCCATCGAGACCGCGTGCACCGCCCTCCTCGGCGGTGCCACCCTCAGCCGACCCAAAATGGATGACCGGTCTCTGCCGGCATCCCACGTCCTCGCGGAGTTGTGATGACACTCGACACCATCCGAATCTTCCTCCACATCCTCGCCGCATCAATTTGGGTTGGGGGCCAATTCGTGTTGGCGAACGTTGTCTCAGGCTTGCGTCGCGACCACCGCGACGCGCTCCCGGTCGTGGCCCGCGCGTTCGCCCGCATCGCGTGGCCGGCATTCGGGGTGACGGTGGTGACCGGGGTGTGGTCGCTGCTCTCGATCGACACCCTCGACTCGGACGCCCAAATCGCGCTCGCATTGAAGATCTTGGCCGTGGCCGTCAGCGGTGGAGCCGCCGCCGCACACTCCGTCTCGAGTTCACGTCTCGTCAAGGCGCTTGGAGGAGCGCTTGGCTCGATCGCGGCAGTGATCGCCATGCTTCTCGCCGTCATCGTGAGCAACTCGGCGTGAACCGCGGGGCGCTCGCGCTCATCACCTGCCTGCTCGTAGCGTCGTGCGCCCTCGTCGAGGAAGAGGAAATCCTCGCGCCCTCGGTCGTAACGGTGGTCCAACCTCCGTCTCCCACCTCTCCGGAAGCAACGCCATCCACCGTTCCCACCTCTGAACCGTGCGCCACCCTGCTCGCGGTCGACGATCCCGAGACCGGCACACTCACCGAGAGCGAGATCGCCGCCCGTTACGAGGCCATCGTCGAACTCGTGCCGGAGGCTCTTCGAGCGGACCTCGAGGTCGTGATCGCTGCACTGCGGTCCGAGTCGGTCACCAGCATCGCTCGGGAACTGGTGTTGGAATCGACGACAACGATCGTCAACGAGGAATCGGGCGACACGATTGAGGGAATCGCCCCGGAGGTGCTGGCCGCCCTCGATAACGAGCCCGATGCGGAGGGTCGAACGCCGGAGTTGTCCCCAGTGGATCGGATCGCGGCCTATGTGGAGGAGATCTGCCGAGGCGTGGTGAACAACCCCGGTCCACCGCCTGGCACGGTGGCCAGCGGGCCGACCGATTGAACAGCCCTGAGTCCGCCGCCGTCACTCCTCGCCAACATCGGCTGAATCCCCGAGACGCTCTAGGAGAACGTCGCGGACGCTGGATCCTGGTTCCCGCGCACGATCCCCAGCGATACGCCAACCCAAGCGGCTCGAATACAGCAGCGGCGGTTCCTTGAGCCGACCCGGGAGGACTTCCACCACCCGCGCGATGAGCAGTTCATGGTCCTCGCAGGTCTGTTGGCTCAAGATTGAGCACCGAAGATGCGCGATCGAACCGGGCACGATCGGCGGGCCCTCGTCATCGGTTGGCCACGGCGCGATGTACTCCGTCGCGATATGTCGGAAGCGACGGCCCGGGTATGAGAAGTACTGACCCTCAGCAACCTGATCTCCGGCCAGCACGCTCACCGAGAACTCTCCAGAGGCGAGCATGAGCGGATAGGTGTCATGCCTTGGCGAGACGCTCGCCATGACAACCGGTTCCTCGAAACTCACCTGCGTCACCCAGTGGCTCGTGTACGCCCGAGCAACGCCATCGTGACGGGCTCCAACCACCTCGACGCCCTTCATCATCTGGCCGAGGCATTGCTTCACATCACGGTCGATCACGTGGTCAGTTCAGCATGTGACGACCCGACGGGCTTGATCGTCCTGAGGCCTCGCTCTCACCTGAGGCCGAAAGCACCGAGTAAGCGACCGCGCGCACGACCCGAACCAGTCCGAGCAGAGGGAGGTCCCGACCGGCGTTCGCCGCGTTCTCCAAGTTGTTGAGCACACGAACGAGCACATCGCGATTCGACATGACCGCCAACATCGACGGTTCGAGGCGAAGCCGACCGCGCGAGTTCCGCTCCACCAACGTCTCGAGAGCGTGCACATCGCAAACCGATGGCACGAGCGCATCGATGAACGCGTCATAACGGGGACTTCCATCCGCTGTCTCGGACGTGCCCTCGCCGACTGGGCAACCGACAACGACGTGAAACGGAAGACCGATCAACTCGAGTTGACAACCCACCCGACCGCCGGCGACAACGGTGATCGCTCCAAGGGTGAGCGGGAGCCCGTGACCGGTCAGGAGCGCATGGGCGACCGAGGAGTTCCGCCAAGAGAGAAACGACGGACCCGCCCCGCCGATCCCGGACTCCATCAGAGAACGGACCACGCCACGAGGTGAGGGATCCGAGGAGATTCGCTCGGACAAGCGATCGATTGTTGCGACGGCCTTTGCAAGGTCGACCTCGGGATCAAAGACGCGACCGAGGGTCAGCAGCAGATCGAAGAGCGCGTCGTCGACCCCACCGTCGGGTGTGAGCTGTTGCAAACGATCCGTGAGGAGCGCGAGTTCGCGACCCCGATCAGTCCAGCGCTCCCCCACCGGGGGCAACGTAGCGTCGACTACCTTCAGACGGCATGTACCCGGGAGCGCACCTCGCCCAGCACGCCGACAAGCCCGCCGTGATCATGGCGGGGACCGGCTGGACACAAACCTTCGCCGAACTCGACACAGCCGCGAATCGGCTGTCCCATCTCCTCAGAGAAAGCGGTCTGCAACCCGGTGACCACGTCGCCATTTGTATGGAGAACCACCCGCGATACCTCGAAGTGCTGTGGGGCTGCAATTACGCCGGCCTCATCTACACCGCGGCGAGTTCTCGTCTGACCGCTGAAGAACTCGGCTACGTCGTCGACGACTGCGGGGCCCGAGTGTTCATCACCTCTCAACACCTGGCTGGTCTCGCTTCCGCCATCGTCGGCTCCACCCCCAAAGTTGAGCGGAGACTCATGCTTGACGGCGTCATCGACGGTCACGAGTCCTATGAGGACACGGTCGCGATGCACGATGCCGGGCCACTTCCCGACCGTGTCGCTGGCACCGACATGCTCTACTCCTCAGGAACGACCGGACGCCCGAAGGGGGTGCTCCCCGCGGTCCCATCCACGCCGCTGGAGGAGTTCTCGAGCGGGGTCAAGACGCTCCTCGAGTTGCTCTTCGCGATGGACGACTCGAAGACGTACCTGTCGCCCGCTCCGCTGTACCACGCCGCTCCACTCAGATTCTGTATGGCGGTTCAAGCCTGCGGATCCACAGTGGTGGTCATGGAACACTTCGACCCAGCGGAATACCTCCAACTCATCGAGCAATACTCCGTTACTCATTCGCAGCTGGTTCCGACCATGTTCGTCCGAATGCTGAAACTTCCCGACGAGGTGCGCTCGCAGTACGACGTCTCGAGCCTTGAAGCGGCGATACATGCCGCGGCACCCTGTCCGGTCGCCGTGAAGCAGCAGATGATCGACTGGTGGGGCTCAGTGATCCACGAGTACTACGCGGGAACCGAGGGCAACGGCTTCGTCTACTGCAACAGCGATATGTGGCTGGCCCATCCGGGCACCGTCGGCGTGCCGATCAATTGCTCAGTGCACATCGTTGGTGAGGACGGCGAGGAAGTTCCCGTCGGCGAGGCCGGAACGGTGTATTTCGAGAGCGGGGCGACCTTCGAATATCACAACGACCCCGAGAAGACCGCCGCGAGTCGCCACCCGTCGGGCTGGAGCACCCTCGGAGACGTCGGACACGTCGACGAGGACGGTTTCCTCTATCTCACCGACCGCAAGGCCTACATGATCATCACCGGCGGAGTGAACGTCTACCCACAGGAGGCCGAGAACTTGCTCGTGTCGCACCCAGCAGTGGTGGACGTCGCCGTCTTCGGTGTTCCCGACGATGACTTCGGCGAGCAGGTGAAAGCCGTTGTCGAGCCATTGAGCATGCCCGAGAGCGATGAGGATCGCGCCGCACTCGAAGCGACCCTCATCGCCTACTGCCGCGAGCATCTCGCCGACGTGAAGTGCCCACGCAGCGTCGACTTCCGCCCGGAATTGCCCCGACACCCAACCGGCAAGCTGTACAAGCGGCTCTTGAAGGACGAGTACTGGGCTGCCGCGGGCCGGAGTATCTGAATGGTGCGACCTGTCGCGCGCCATCCGTACCTTGAGTGCTCCGGGCCGATCGCGTTCGCCCACCGAGGAGGAACGGGCGTTCACCCCGAGAACACCGTCGCCGCGTTCGATGACGCGGTGGAACTCGGTTTCACCTATCTCGAGACCGACGTCCACGCCACCGCTGACGGAGTGCTCGTTGCCTTCCACGACCCGGACCTGAGCCGAACCTGCGGTCGACCTGGCGACATCGCGTCAATGAAGTGGGCGGAGGTTGCACAAGCACGAGTTGCCGGCCAGCACTCGATCCCGACCCTCGACGAACTGCTCGAGCGCTACCCCGACGCGCGGTTCAACATCGACTGCAAATCCGATGAGGCGGTCGCGCCGCTTGCCTCAGCACTGCGTCGGCATTCGTGCCTTGACCGGGTGGCCATCGGGAGCTTCAACGACCTTCGGTTGCGACGCCTACGAGGCGACCTTGGTCCACGACTGTGCACCAGCCTCGGACCGGCAGCCGTCTCGAGCCTCGTGAGCGGGGTGCCCGTGCCCCTCGCGGGTCTCGCCGCCCAGGTGCCCGTGCGCCAGGGGCCGATTCCGGTCGTCACCGACGCTTTTTTGAGACGAGCCCACCGACGAGGCCTCCAAGTTCATGTCTGGACGATCGACGACCCGGTCGAGATCGGGCGGCTCCTCGACCTCGGTGTGGATGGGATCATGAGCGACGATCTGCGCGCTCTCCGAGATGTGATGAAGGCGAGGAATCTCTGGAACTGACGTCAGAAATCGACGACGGTTGACCGAACCACCGAGGAACGCGCGACCTCTTGGCCAGCCCGGAACACGATTCGGTCGGCGCTCGCATCCGCGACAGCCTCTCGTGCTGATCGGGCGGGGATCGCGACGATGTCGGCCACCGACCCGAGCCGAGGACCGCACTCAGGGAGTCCCATCACGGCTCGTGCACCGTTCGAGACGAGGTTGAGGGCATCATCGGGCGACTCATGCGCCGCCATCACCATGAGCGCGGCTGCCTCAAGCGGGTCCGATCGGCCGACCAAATTGAACGGATCTTGGACATTGTCGCCACCCGCTGCAACCAGGACCCCATGTCGTCGGAGAACTCCTACCGGCGCGATTCCACGAGGAATCCGCTGGACGTCATCACGACCTTGAAGGAAGAGGTTGGTCTGCGGCAGTGCGACCACGCCCACCCCGCATTCCGCGAGGCCGTCGGCCACCTCGGAGAGTCGATCGCTCTCGATGGCAGAGAGGCTGACGCAGTGGCTTGCGGTGAAACGCACGTCGGAACGCTGGCGAGCAACGGAAATGAGATCGAGCACGGTGAGCATCGACGGATCGAGGGTCTCATCAACATGAAGATCGATCGGACGATCCGCGTCGGCGACTGAAATCAGCGCGTCGATCGCACCGACTGGATCAGGCTCCAGATGCGGACAACCGCCGACCAAGTGCACACCCGCATCGACAGCATCCCGAAGGGCGACCACGTTGGGCTCACTCCCGGGCCCCGTCAATGGCATGGTGATCATGGCGACGAGCTGCACGTCCATCGCGCCTGTGAACTCCTCGGCCACCGCGAGGGCCACACGAAGATGCTCGATTCCGACGCCTCCCCCGACATTGAGGTGGCTGCGTACGGAGGTGACCCCACTCAGCAGGAGTCGCCGGAGCTCGTCACGTATGCGATTAGCCATCCCAACCGGCTCGAAACGTCCCGCCGCTTCCGCCGCCATCCATGCGTCGATGGCGCCGCGCAGATCCCCGGTCGCGTTCGGCGCGAGGTCAGCCGTCAAGGCCTTGTCGAGGTGAGCGTGCGGTTCCGCGAGAGCGGGCAGAAGGAGCCGACCGCCAACGTCGACCGCCGGGCACTCAACCGATGCCGGGTCGATGTGCTCGGCCACGACCACACCGTTCTCGATGAGAAGATCGACGCGTTCACCCTCTGACCAAGCGTTGCTAATGATCCGACGATCCACCACGAGCCGATGGTAGGTGCCGTGGGCTACGTGCTCGCTACTGTCGGAGCGTGTCCAGGAGATTCGATGAGTTATCCGGCCCCCAGGTGCATGAGCGGATTAGCGAGCGCTCGACGATCGTGCTTCCGATTGGCGCCGTAGAGCAGCACGGCCCTCATCTGCCCATGTCGGTGGACCACGTGATCGCCGAGGAGGTGGCGACCGCCGTGGTCGACCGCGTTGGTGACGAACTTGACCTGTGGTTGCTGCCGACCCTCTCGGTGTCGAAGTCGAACGAGCACGCTTGGGCTGCAGGGACGATCTGGCTCTCCTCCGACACGCTCATGGGTGTGCTCGCCGATATCGGTCGAGCTGTGGCGACGACTCGGGCCGAACGACTCGTGCTCCTCAACGGGCACGGTGGCAACACCACCCTGCTCAACACCGCCCTTCGTGAGATCCGCCTAGCTACCGGCCTTCGGACGTTCCTTGTGCATCCCTCCCTTCCCCCGGCCTACGGCGGCACGTCAACGGAAGACGAGCTCGGAATGGGAATTCACGGTGGACTTAACGAAACCTCCGTCTTCATGCACCTCCGACCAGATCTCGTCAACCTGTCGCTTGCGGCCCGGCGGGTGCCCGAGGCGTTGGCCGACAACCGGCATGTGAAGTTCGGCGGGTCAGTCTCCTTCGGCTGGCTGTCGAACGATTTCCATCCCGACGGCTACATCGGCGACCCAACCGGCGCGACCGCTGAATTGGGACGCCGGCTCTTCGAAGGCGCGGTCGCGTCTATCTGCGAGGCGATGGCTGAGATCGCCACCTTCGATTTCGGCCGCTAGGCAACTCGACGAACTCGTTGACATCGAACGCGTCGACCGGGACTGCCTACTCAGCCACCCGTGCGACATCGAAGGTGGTCAGGGTCGCCGAGCGCTCGTGAGGCCCCATCCTCTGGATCACGGCGTCGAGTTCCGCCTGCGGTATCGAACGCCAGTGATCCAGGCTTTCCCACCAGATCACCGCTGTGACCGCTTCGGGGTCATCCGCGTTGACCCAGACCTCCTTACGAACGAAACCCTGCTTCGTCTGAAGGAACGCGGTCCAATGCTCCGCCTCGATGCCCAACCAGCGATCACGCTCGTTGACAGGAACTCGGAAGTTCAGGAACTCAACAACCACGCACGCAACCTAGTGTCGAGGTGTGCTCGTCGTTCAGATCAGCGACCCCCATATCTACGCGCACGGACAACTCATGGAGGGCCGCGTCGACACCGCCCGCGGCCTCACCGTCGCTCTTGAGCAGGCGCGACGATTCGCCCCAGATCTCATCATCCTGAGCGGCGACCTCGTCAATGACGCCGACCCTGCGCAATACGAGCACCTCTCCGATCTGCTCGCCGGAACCGAGCTGCCACTCCTGCTTGTTGCCGGGAACCACGACGATCGCGACGCGGTACGCGCCATCGCCTCGACCACTAGCGGGGCCCTCACGCCGCTCCCCTCGGTCCACGGGGAACTCGAGTACGACATTGTGCTGCCCGATGGCGGGCCGCGTTTCCTCGTTGTGGACACCGTGCGAGCGGATTCCCACAGCGGCTTGCTTACCTCCGAGCGTCTCGACGCCCTTGATCAACAGCTCTCCACCGGTGCGCAGACTGTCGTTGTTCAACATCACCCGCCCTTCATCTCGGGAATCGACTTCATGGACCACTACGGACTCGAGGGCGGTGCGGAGGAACTCGACGTGATCGCACGGCACCGAAACGTCCTCGCGGTGCTCACTGGCCACCTCCATCGCTACGCCGTGCACATCCGCTCGGGCGTGACCGTGATCACCTCGCCAAGCTCGGCTGCTCAGGTCGCCCTCGACCTCAGCGGGGGCGGCACCTCGTACACCGAAGAGCCCGGATCAATCCTTCTGCATAGATTCGACGACGCCGGAGTGACCAGTCACGTCATGCCACTTCGAGATAGCGACACCTGGCGACCCTCCTGGGCCTCCTGACTCTTTGTTAACGCTGTAATACGAGGCGGTTCGAACACCGACGTCGTACCGCCTCGGCCCATTCGAACGACTAGGTTCTCAGACGTGCTGCGAGCTTCTCGGGGAGTGACCCGATGACCCAGGTCGAAACCGACCACCACCCCCGCTCTACCGGAGAGTCCCTCGCGTTCAGGGATATCGGGATGATCTTCCCCGATGGCACGGAGGCCGTGCGCGAAACCTCGTTCTCGGTCGCCAAGGGAGAGTTCGTCACCATCGTCGGGCCCTCCGGTTGCGGAAAGTCGACCCTGCTCAAAATTGCGTCCGGTCTTCTCGAGGCGACCTCGGGTGAAGTCGAGGTCGACCGTGACCGGCTCGGCTATGTCTTTCAGGACGCAACGCTGCTCCCGTGGCGCACCGTGCTCGGCAACGTTGAGCTTCTCGCGGAGCTGCATGGATTTGATCGCGATGAGCGACGGCGTCTCGCCCTCGAGGCCATCGACACCGTCGGCCTCGCGGGCTTCGCCAACCACTATCCGAAATCGCTCTCTGGTGGAATGAAGATGCGCGCCTCGCTCGCGAGGACTCTGACTCTGAAGCCGCCAGTGTTCCTGTTCGATGAGCCCTTCGGCGCGGTTGACGAGATCACCCGCGAGCACCTCAACGAGGAGACTCAACGGCTCTTCCAATCCGAGGGATTCGCGGGTCTCTTCATCACCCACTCCATCTCCGAGGCGGTGTTCATGTCGACGAGAGTGCTCGTGATGTCTGCCCGTCCCGGCCGAATCGTCGCCGAGTTCGACATTCCGTTCCCCTACCCGCGCTCGCCCGAACTTCGCTTCGACCCGGAGTTCGCCCGCCTGAGCGGCGAGGTCAGCCACGCCCTACGAGGTTCCCACTCATGAGCACCGATACCTCCACCGACAACGCGGCCAGTACCGAGATCGCGCAGGGTGATTCAACCGATGCGGCTGTTCGGCCACGTCAACGCACCGCCGCTGGGGTCTTCTCAGGGAGCGTGCTCCCACCCCTCGTGCTCGGAGGGTTCGTTATCGCCGGTTGGTACGGCATCTCGTATGGCCTGCTCGACGAACGTCGGCGATTCCTTCTGAAGCCCCCGCACGAAGTGCTTGCGCAGGGATTCCTCGACTGGCCCACCTTCTCCGAAATGCTCTCCGGGCTGTGGTCGAGCACCCAGGTCGCGATGATCGGACTCGTTATTTCAATCGCGATCGGATTTCTCTTCGCGACCGTCATGAGCCAAGCAAAAACCATCGAACGAGCGGTGTTCCCGTTCATGGTGACCCTCCAGGCAATCCCGATCCTCGCGATCGTTCCGCTGATCTCGTTTTGGTGGGGTACCGGTCAGCGTTCGCGGATCATCGTCTGCGTGATCATCTCCCTCTTCCCGATCATCGTGAACACGCTTTTCGGCCTGCAATCGGCAGAGCGCGGTATGCACGACCTGTTCACCCTCCATCACGCCGACCGAGTCACGCGACTCAGGAAGCTCATGTTCCCGGCGGCGCTACCGGCCATTTTCGCCGGACTCCGTATCTCAGCTGGGCTGTCGGTGATCGGTGCGATCGTTGGAGACTTCTTCTTTGGACGCGGGGACGTCGGTATCGGCCAACTCCTTCGCAGATATGCCAACCAACTCATGGGCGAGGAGCTCCTCGCCGCGGTCATCCTCTCGAGCGCGCTCGGGGTGACCGTGTTCATGACGTTCGGTTGGCTCCAGAACATCGCCATCGGAAAGTGGCACGAGACCTCGGGAGGTGGGGCGTGACCCCATCACCAGGACAGCACACCCATCAACACCCATCTCCAGGGGGAGACCAATGACCCGAACAAGAACGGCTGGAATCACCTCCGGCCTCCTCGCACTCGCGCTTGTCGCCGCTGCCTGCGGTGGCGACGACGATTCGGCGGCCGGTGGCGGCGACGGAGTCCTCTCCGACGTCTGCCCGGCCACCGTCGTCGTCCAGACCGACTGGTTCCCAGAGGCCGAGCACGGCGCTCTGTACAACCTGATCGGTGAGGGCTACACCGTAGACACCGACGCCAAAGTGGTCAGTGGCCCAATGGTCATTGACGGACAGAACCTCGGCGTCACCTTCGAGGTGCGCACCGGCGGACCTGCGATCGGATTCGCCCCAGTGAGCTCGTACGTCTACACCGACGACTCGATCACCTTCGGCTACGCCAACACCGAGGCTCAGGTGCTGTCCTACGAGGACGCTCCCCTGCTCTCGGTTGTCGCGCCGCTCGAGATCAACCCGCAAATGATCATGTGGGACCCCGACACTTACCCCGACGTCAAGAGCATCGCTGACCTCGGTGAGGCGGGTATCACGATCAACGTCTTTGGCGGCGGCGTGTTCTCTGAGGTCTTCGTGGCCCAGGGCATCTGGTCAGCCGATCAGATCGATCCGTCCTACGACGGCTCCCCGGCTCGATTCATCGCGGAGCAGGGAGCGGTAGCCCAGCAGGGATTCGCTTCGGCTGAGCCGTACGACTACGAGAACACCTTCGCTGACTGGGGCAAGCCAGTCGCCTTCCAGACTCTGCACGACGCGGGGTTCGAGGTGTACGCGGCGACGCTCGGTATCCGCCCCGATCAGAAGGCTGAACTCGATGATTGTCTGAAGGAGATCGTTCCGGTCTTCCAGCGCTCGGTTGTCTCTTACGTCAACTCGCCCAAGCGTGCGAACGACATCATCGTCGACGCGGTGACCCAGTTCGCCGACTTCTGGACGCAGAGCGACGAGATCACCGCGTGGTCCGTTGAGCAGCAGAAGGAGCTCGGCCTGGTCGGAAATGGCCCCGATGACACCGTCGGCAACATGGTCGGCGATCGCATCCAAGGTGTGATCGACGGCATGAGCCAAGCCGGCATGGCGGTTCCGAGCGGCCTGAGTGCCGACGACCTCTTCACCAACGAGTACATCGACGAGTCCATCGGCTTCTGAGCCGAAACGTCATTCGACGAGACGGGCCGGCGCCTTCGGGCGCCGGCCCTCGTCGTTTTCGCGCCCACAGAGGATGGAGACGGCCCCGGCTCAGTGGATTATGCGGAAAGGACGGCGCGCGCCGCGTTTCGACCCGCTCCACCGAACACCCCGGCGCCCGGGAAGGCGGCCGCTCCCGACAGGAACAAGCCATCGATCTCGGTTCGGTAGCGAGTGAGTTCCTTCGGACGACCAACGAGGGTGTGGAGCGGAGCTCCGCTGAACGCCGGTGTGTGACCCCGGTGCATGAGGAACTCCCGCTCGTACACATCGGGCGTCATCGCCCTCCACCGGTCGACGTTCAAGGTTCCGGGCACACAGAGGCCCTTGAGCACATCGAGCCACCTGAATGGCTCCGCGCTCTCCGACCACGAGTGGTTAAAGGGCGTGAAAAGCACCTCAAGGCTGAGGACATGCTCACCCTGGCTCACCTGCATGGCGGGATCGATGACCGTTGGGACATTGAAGAGCAGCGTCGGATTCGCGGCAACATCGCCGCTGCGTCTCAGCCGATGCGCCTCGGCGAGTTCGCTCGGTGACGGCGACACGACGGTGGTCGGTCCAAGGTCGTCGACATCACCAATGACATCCACCAGCTCGCGATGCCAACGCATTTCAGGTAGTTGCGAGACAACCATGTCGAGTTTCGATTCGTACCCGTCCACCTCGGATCGATTGCGCCAGTCGGTTACCTGTGCACGGGCCGACTCGGGCACCTCATCGAGCCAGTCCGAGAACACCCGTTGGGGGTCACACGCTGCCACCACGAGATCGCAGGTCACCTGAGTGCCGTCATCGAGGACGACACCGGCCACCGAGCCTCCCTCCAGCATCAGTTGGCTTACCTTTCGCCCGAGTATCACCCGGCCACCTGCCGCGACAAGACTGGCTTCAACCGCGTCGACCAATCGCCCACTGCCCCCAATTGGGCGACCCATTCGAATCAGGTGGCGTGTGGCGTACCCGGCTGCGGCGAGTCCGGTTCCCGGCATCTCCGGTGGCACACCCCACACGGTCGGGCCAGTCGCGACTGCTGGCATCCAGAGGTGCCAGTCGTTGAAGTAACTCTCGAGAACAGAGCGAGCGCTCGCCTTACTCCAAGCGAGCAGACGACGGGCACCGCGTCCACGAAGCCGAGCCACGGTCGACACCAATCCAACCGACGGTTGCTCGCGAACGATGTCGATGAGGAGTCTCGCGACCGGGAGAGCGTCGTTGAGGTATCGCCGATAACTGTCCACCCAGTGGGGATGCGTGCACGCCATCGTCTCGAGGTGGCGGTCAACGTCGTGGTGGAAGAGCCACGGGCGGGTGTCGTCGTGGAAGGCGCACACCATGGAGAACTCCGGCTCGACATAAGAGAGACCGTGCCGGTCGAGTTCCAACTCATCGATGAGCGGGAGAGCGCGAACCATGGTGTGGTCGCAGTTACAGATATTGAAGCGAGCACCCAAGTCTTCCTCGGTTGAGGCGCATCCACCGAGCGAAGAGCGCGCCTCAATCAGCGTGACCTGCCGGCCCGCTCGAGCGAGATACGCAGCGCAAATCGCTCCGTTGTGCCCCCCTCCGACGACAACGACGTGACCCGAAGTGATGAAAGACGACATGCCGGCCTCAGGCGTCGGCGACGGACCACTCCCGTTTCGCAACCGGAGGCTGATCGCTCCACGGGAAGTTGATCCACAGATCGGTCCGACGCCAGACGTAGTCGCAGTTCACCACCGAGTGCGACTTCTCATAAATGACCGCGGTCCGCACCTCACCGACCTTGCCCTCGCAGAACTCCTGCACGCTCTTCAGCGTGTGTCCGGTATCGGCAACATCGTCAACAATCAGCAGACGGGCGTCAGCCAAATCCACGAAATCTGGCGCCGGCGGAAGGATTCGTGGAACCTCGAGGCGCTCGTCGACCCCGGTGTAGAACTCGACATTCATCGTGTAGGTGTTCTTCACCGACAACGCGTACCCCATCGCGCCGCCGATGAGTAGACCACCCCGGGCAATCGACAGGATCATGTCGGGCTCGTAGCCATCATCGGCAACCATCTGCGCGAGCTCCCTGGATGCGGTTCCAAACAATTCCCAGGTGAGGATTTCGCGCTCTGAGGTCATGAGCCGACAGTAGCCGTTGAGCCCTCTCCGGCCAATGCGATGTCCTGGGGGCGAATCGGTACTCGGGTGAGGGGGGAAACACGCCGTCCCGCCTTTCTCAAGGCGTCGTCCACCGCCGCGACAATGGCGGGCGTCACCGAGATACACGGCGGTTCGCCCACGCCCTTGGCACCGAGCGGCGCCCGTGGGTCAGGCTCCTCCACAAGGCTGATCACCACTGGCGGCATGTCGGCGATTGTCGGAATCAGATAATCGGTGAACGAGGCGTTTCGAATCACCCCGTTGGTCTGGATGATCTCCTCCATCACCGCGAGGCCGAGTCCCTGCGCGACCCCACCTTCGATCTGGCCCACCACCGACAGCGGGTTCAGAGCTCGTCCCACATCTTGCGCCGTAGCGATCTGCACTACTCGAAGCAATCCGAGGTCGGGATCCACATCGACGACCGCGCGGTGCGCGGTGAAGGCGAACGCAGTGTGACAATCCCCCTGGCCGTACTCATCGAGCTCCGTGGTCTCGGGATGGTGGTATTCCGCGGTGAACTCGAAGAGGTGTCCAGCGACCGCCTCGGCGACCATCACCACCGGAACACCGTCAGCAGTAACCCACTCCCCCTCGATCCGAAGTCCGTCTCGATCGAGTTCCCGATCAGTGGCCACCTGGTCGAGGATCTGGCCGACCACTCCGCGACAGGCCTCGACCACCGCCCCGCCTGACATCCACGTTTGGCGCGAGGCAGAGGTTGAGCCCGCGGAACCAACCGCCGTATCGATCGACTCGAAGTCGACATCGGCCAACCCGAGTTCGGTGCGCGCGATCTGCATCGCGATGGTGACGAAACCCTGTCCCACCTCGGCGGTCGCGAACTTGAGCGCAACCCGGCCGTCTCTCACGACGCAACGCGCGGTGGAGTAGTCGTCGAAACCCTCGGAGTACATGAGGTTCTTGATCGACACGGCCATACCGACACCCCGCACCACGCTCCCATCGGCGGTCAGTCCTGCCCCGCCGGGCAGCGAGAGCACATGGTCCTCGGTCTCGGGCTCGGGCAGTGGAAGCGCCATCGTCTCCCTGATGCACCGGGCGACGGGTGCCACGTTCTCGACGCGTTGCCCGGTGATCAGATGGTCACCGGTCTCCATCGCATTCAGCAACCTGAGGTCCACTGGATCCATGTCGCACGCCGCGGCGAGGCGATCCATTTGCCGCTCATGAGCGAAACAGGCTTGGACGACGCCGAAACCCCGCATAGCACCACACGGCAGATGATTCGTTCGCACCGCATATCCGTCCACCACGGCGTTCTCACACCGATACGGACCCTGGGCGTGAGTCACGGCGTTGATCAAAACCGCCGACGACGTCGAGGCATAGGCACCGCCGTCGAGCACGAATCGGGCCTCGACCTTGCGAAGCGTTCCATCCCGGTCGGCGTGGTGACGCATCCAGATAGCGGCCGGATGCCGATGAACGTGACCGATGAAGCTCTCCGATCGCGAATAGGCCGCCCTCACCGGGCGGCCGGTCACCAATGCGAGGAGGCTGACATGGACCTGAAGCGAGATGTCCTCTCTTCCACCGAAGGCACCGCCAACCCCACCCAGGGTCAGCTTGACTCGTTCCTCATCGACACCGAGGCAGGTCGCGATCTGGCGACGATCCTCATGAAGCCATTGGGTCGCCACAAGAAGCTCCACCCCCGCGCCGTCGGCGTCGGGAACGGCGACGGCTGCCTCGAGACCGAGGAACGCCTGATCCTGCATGCCGATCTCGTAGGTGCCCTCAACGATGACCTCACCGACGAAATCGCTGTCACCTCTGACGATCCGCTGATGTCGAATGAGATTTCCATCGGGATGAATCGGCTCGCATGTTCCATCAATCGCCCGCTCGGCATCGAGGAGCGGTTCGAGCACCTCGTAGGTCACGACAACGAGCTCGGCCGCTCGCGCGCAGGTCTCAGCGTCCGTAGCCGCCACCGCCGCGACCGGTTCACCGACGAACCGCACCTCGTCGACAGCGAACACCGGTTGGTCTGAGGCGATGAGACCGAATCCATTGACGCCGGGAACGTCGTCGGCGGTGATCACCGCGGCGACACCCGGGAGCGCGACGGCGGCCGACACGTCGACGTTGAGAATCCGTGCTCGGGGATGCGGTGAACGCACGGTCACGGCCCACAGCTCGCCGTCCACGCTTCGATCCGAGGAGAACTCGAATGATCCGTCAACCTTCGCGCCGCCATCAGGACGAAGCACCGGCTCGCCGACTCCGCCGGCGATCGCAGTGACTTCCCTGCGCTCACTCGTTGAGGTTGTGGTCACGGCTGCTCCCGCCGTTGCGAGGCGGTGTCGAGCACCGCTTCCACAATTCGGCCATATCCGGTGCACCGACACAGATTCCCGGCGAGGCCTTCCCGCACCTCGTCGACGCTGGGAGATGAATTCCGGGTGAGTAACGCATCGGCTGCGACGATCAAGCCTGGAGTGCAGAAGCCGCACTGCACGGCTCCCGCTCTCAAGAACGCGTCCTGGAGATCGGCGGCGCCCGCCTCGCCGATTCCCTCAACCGTCACGATCGAACGGCCTGATACAGCGGCAGTCATGGTCAGACACGAGCACACCGCTTCGCCATCAACGAGCACTGTGCAAGAACCGCACTCACCTTCCTCACAGGCGCCCTTCGATCCCCGAAGCCCGCATCGCTCCCTCAGGGTGTCGAGCAGGCTCTCTCCTGGGTGGAGACCGGTCACAGCGTGGTCGACTCCATTCACCGTCAGCGTGCACTCGGTTTCCACACGTTTCATCGGCGTTCCCTCCCCCGCTTGAGTAGTCGCGACGTGAGCACGCGGACGCCGTGGCGCCGATACTCGGCTGTAGACCGATGGTCGTCGATCGGCCGAGACTCCTCAGCCGCCATCTCAGCGACCGTCGCGATGGTGGCCTCCGAACAGGTCCACGTGTCCCAATCGAATTCCGAGGTTAAGAACTCGGACGCCTCCCCGGCCAACAGCACCGTCGGCCCAACCGAACCGAGGGCGATCCTCGCCCGACGGGCCGCCCTATCAAGCACGAGTGCCACCCCAGCAACGGAGATCACCATGGCGTTACGCACACCGATCTTGGCGTAACCCTGCCAGCCGTCATTCGCGTTGAACCTGACCGCGACGATCACTTCGCCGCCCACGAGCGAGGTTCGCTTCGGCCCGGTCAGGAGTGCGCTCAATGGGGTTGAGCGCTCGCCATCAACTCCCACGGTGTCGACCATCGCATCGAGGGCGAGCAGAACGGGTAGGCCATCACCCGCCGGTGAGGCGGTAGCGATGTTGCCGCCGATCGTGCCAGCGTTGCGAATTTGGGGCGAACCGACGGTCCTCGCTGCCTGGGCGAGCGCGGGCGCGAGGGTGTCGAAGGGCACTCGTTCCAGCTGTGACCAGGTGATGCCCGATCCGATCGTCAGCTCCCCCGACGTCGAGTCATGACTCCACGTTCGAAGTTCCGAAACCTGCGCGAGTGACACCACCGTCGAACTCGACTCGATCCGTCGAGAGCGATGGTTCAACGCCACCATGAGATCGGTTCCACCGGCCAACAACACGGGGTCGTGAGAGCCTGCCGCCTCGCGAAGTTCAGCCAGATTCTCGGGGATCAGCACCGGCACACCACAGAGCCTACGAGCGCGCTCCCACCCCATTCGCGTCTTCTCGCTCGACGAAGCTGGGTCGTGTATGGTCTCAGCAGTCGGGCAGAGGGCCCGATGGTGAACAGGGGGAATCACATGAAGACATCGTCTTCCCATCGTTCGTTCCGTCGTATCGGTGCAGTTCTTGCCACAGCAGGGCTCCTCGTGTCTGCCTGCGGCGGATCCGACGATACCGAGGCCGACAGCGAGCCCGCCGCGGAATCCTCACCGGAGCCCGCGGCTGAACCGGCCGCCGAGCCCGCTGAGGACGACACCCTCGGTGAGGCCGAGACCGACGTGACCCTGCCACCCGATGACGATGCCGATTCGATCTTTGGCGGAACCCTTCGCTACGGGCTCGAGGCTGACGTGAACGGTTTGAACCCCACATCCTCGGCACTCTCAGCTCCCGGTCTCATGATGGCAAATGCCGTCTTCGACACGCTTGCCGTCTACAGCGAGGGCGACACTTCCACACCGCACCTCGCCGAGTCGTTCACCGCGAGCGACGACCTGATGACCTGGACAATGAAGCTACGCGAGGGCATCACCTTCCACGACGGAACACCTTTGAACGCCGAGGCTGTGCTGGTGAACTTCAATGCCCAGCGAGGCGACCCGCTCGTCGGACTCGCGATCATGCCGTTCTTTCCTCAAGATGACTCGGCCGCGGTCGCCCTCGATGACCTAACGATCGAGTTTCACGTGAACTTCCCCATCGCGGACTTCGGCTCGATCGTGACCGGCCAGCTCGGCATGGTCGCCTCCCCGACATGGATCGCCGCAGCGAAGGAGGATCCAACCCTCAACCAGGCCCCAGTTGGAACTGGACCATTCAAGTTTGACAGCCGAAGTGAGGACTCTGTCACCCGTTTCGTTCGCAATGATGATTGGTGGGGCGGCGACGTCTACCTCGACGCCGTCGAGTTCTACCCCGTCACCGATGGCGACGACCGAAACAACTTGCTCTTTAACGGTGACCTCGACGCCCTTCAAACGACCAACCAGGCCTCGATTCTCGACCTGCTCGACTCGGACGCTGTCCAGAACATCATCGACGACACCTCCGAGGAGTCATTCGCGATGATGAACACCGCCATCCCACCGTTCGACGACATCCGTGCCCGTCAGGCCCTCGCCTACGCATCGCCGGTCGAGGAATACGTCGAGCTCATCGGTCTCGGGGTGTCCCGACGCGCAAGCCAGCGCTTCACACCTGAGAGCATCAACTACAACCCAGATCTTGTTCAGGTGAGCAACGACCCCGACACCGCAGTCGCCTTGGTTGCCGAGTATTGCGCCGAGCGTGGCGAGGAGACCAACCCTCTTCTCGGCACGACGACCTGCACCGACGGCAAGATCAACATCGAGTTGCAGTGGTCGGGCCCCTCGGTCGTGCAGACCCGCATCGCAGAACTGCTCGATGAGGCATGGAGCGTCGGTTTCAACGTGACCTTCCAAGAGCTCCCGCAGGACGGCCACATCCTCCAGACGGCGATCGGACAGTACAACGTCAACACCTGGCGTCAGTTCGGTGCCGTCGATGTGTGGACCGACAACGTGTGGTTGCTCTGCGCCACGATCAATCCGGCCGGCCTCTCGCTCAACTGGCCTCGTAACTGCGATGAGCAGCGCGACGCTCTGCTGTTCCAGGCGACCGCAATGTCCGACCTCGAGGCTCGCGCGGAGGTACTCAAGGAGGCAGAGGCGCTCATCAACCAGGCCTTCACCTACGTGTTCTTCACGCACACCACCTGGGTGAACTCCTTCGCCGACAACGTTCGCGGAGTCTGCGATCACACCTCAGCCGACGGGGTCAAGATGCGTTGCGCTGTCAGCGGTCGGACTTGGTTCTCGAAGATCTGGATCGAGTGATCTGAGGCCCTACCCCGAGCCATTGCCGGAGACAAGGTGAATTACTGGGTCCAGCGCCTCACGGCGTCGCTCATGCTGCTGCTCGCCGTCAGCATGTTGACGTTTGCTGCCATGAATCTGCTCGGTGATCCACTCTTCAACATCCTCGGACCGGCCGCCGCCGACACGAAGCCTGAAAGCCTCGAGAAGGTGGCGGCCGCCAAGGAGCTCTATTACCTCGATCGCCCGCTACCGGAGCGATACGTCAGGTGGCTCGGGGACATGGTCACCGGCGACTTCGGGGTGCAGTTCGGTTCGACCGGTCAGCCCCCGGTTAGCGAACTGGTGAAGGAGCGCTTCCCGCGGTCGTTGACCCTGCTCGTCATGGCGCAGTTGCTCGCCGCCATGATCGCGATTCCCTGGGCACTGATCAGCGCGGCGAGAGCGAACAAGCCAGCGGATCGAATATCGACGGTGAACTCGTTCCTATTGATCGCGATGCCCAACTTCGCGCTCGCGGTCATCCTGAAATACGTCTTCGGCATCAAACTCGGCTGGTTCCCACTCACGTTCAAAGCCACAGACCCCTGGCTGACTCGGGTGTACCAAACGTTTCTCCCGGCGCTCACCATCGCTCTGCCAGCGGCGGCCGTATATCAACGCCTGCTCCGAACCGACCTCATCACCACCCTCCAAGAGGACTTCATCCTCATGGCACGGTCGAAGGGCGTGGGTCGAAGACGAGTGCTCTTCAAACACGCGCTTCGGCCCTCCCTGTTCTCGTTCATCACGGTCTTCGGCATCAATACCGGAACCCTCATCGGTGGATCGCTGATCGTGGAGAATATTTTTCGGATCCCCGGCCTCGGGTCAGCGATCGTCGAAGCGATCCTCCGAGAGGATTTCCCGGTCGTATTGGCGATCGTGATGATCATCACCACGGCATTCGTGCTGGTGAACGTTCTCGTTGACGCTGTCTACACCCTCATCGATCCTCGAGTCCGACGGTGAGTGACACCATCAATCGACGCCTTGGTCCACTCTTTTGGATCGCGGTCGGCTGGCTGGTGCTGATCTCTCTCCTCGCTCTTCTCGCACCGTGGCTTCCTATCAAAGACCCAGACGCGTACTACCTGGTTCGGGGTGAACGGCCCCCGTACGCGCCGTCGGCCACCCACTGGTTCGGCACTGATCAGGACGCTCGGGACATGTTCGCGAGAACCATCTTCGGAGCTCGCGTATCGCTCGTGATCGGTTTCGTCGCTATCGCCTTTGGCATGTTGGTCGGCGGAACCACCGGAGTCGTCGCCGGTTACCTTCGGGGACGCACCGACCGGATCGTCTCCTTCGTGTTTATTGTCTTTCTCTCCTTCCCGTCGCTCGTGCTCGCCATTCTCATCACGGCGCTTCTTGATCGAGGCCTCGTGACCATCGCCCTCACTCTTGGCGTCCTTGCCGTCGCCCCGGTTGGACGGCTTGCGCGTGCGACCACGTTGTCGTTCGCCGAACGCGAGTTCGTCACCGCCGCGCGTGCCATCGGCGCGGGCGACCGCCGGATCATCATCCGCGAATTGTTGCCCAATGTTGTCATCCCCATGGGAGCCCTCGCACTGCTCGGCATGGCTGTCGCGATCGTCGCGGAGGGCGGACTCGCCTTCCTTGGCCTCAGCGTGGAGAAGGGCCCAACTTGGGGCAAGCTCATCCTCATCGGAGCCGGTTCTCGAGAACTAGAAAAATCGCCCTGGATTGCCTTCGGCCCGATCATCATCCTCTTCATCACCGTTCTCTCCCTCAACTACGCCGGCGACCGAGTTCGCTCGTATTTCGATGTCCGGGAGATTGGGCTGTGACCAGCCTGCAAACCGACGGCCGCGTCGCGGACGGCCGCCTCTTAACCGTTGAGGACTTGCGCACCACCTTCGCCACCGAACGCGGCCCCGTATGTGCCGTCGACGGGGTCTCGCTGACCCTCGACCGCGGCCAAGCGCTTGGCATCGTCGGAGAATCAGGCTCGGGCAAGACCGTGCTCTCTCGCTCGATCATGGGTCTCCTTCCCTCCACGGCCCGCCGAGAGGGCAATATCTGGTTTGGGGACCAAGACCTGCTGGGTCCCAACGCTCCCGACATGTCCCGCCTGTGGGGTCGGGAAATGTCGATGGTGTTCCAGAATCCAATGGTCTCGCTCAACCCGGTGATGAGGATCGGCGAGCAGATCGCAGAGCCACTTCGCATCCACCTCGGTATGAGCCGTCGAGACGCCAAGGCGACGGCGATTCGGCTGCTGCGCGACGTTCGAATTCCCGAGCCGGATCGGCGCGTTGATCAGTATCCGCACGAACTTTCCGGTGGAATGCGCCAGCGAGTCATGATCGCGATCGCGCTCGCCTGCGGACCGACTCTCCTCTTCGCCGATGAGCCGACGACCGCGCTCGATGTCACCGTGCAGGCACAGATCCTCGAGCTCATCGCTGAGCAACGCGCAGAACGCAACATGTCGGTCGTTCTCGTCACCCACGACCTCGGCGTGGTGGCGGGCCATACCGACGTCATCGCCGTCATGTACGGCGGACGACTCGTGGAGATCGCGCCTACCAAGGTCTTGTTCTCACAGATGCGTATGCCGTACACCGAGGCGCTCCTGCAGAGCATCCCGCGACTCGATCAGAAGAGCCATACCCGCCTCAATGCCATCCCGGGCCGTCCGCCTGACCTGCATGACCCTCCGCGAGGGTGTGCGTTCGCTCCGCGCTGTGCTTTCGTGCGTGACCGCTGCCGCGAGGAGGCCCCTCCCTTGGCGACCGCGGAGAACCCCGACCACAAGTTCGCCTGTTGGTACCCGGTTGGCTCGCCCGAATACCACGAAACCAAAGAACGGATCTCCGCCGGTCTCGAGATCGGATCGACATCGTGAGCGACGCTCCCCACCTCAGGCCCGACATCGACGCCGTGCTCCGCGTGCGCGACCTCGTCGTGGAATTTCCCATGAAGCGTGGACGTCGTGTCCATGCCGTCTCGGGCATCAGTTTCGACGTCGCTCGCGGGGAAACGCTCGGCATCGTCGGAGAGAGTGGTTGTGGGAAGTCGACAACGGGACGCGCGATCATGCAGATGCCCCGACCGACATCGGGTTCCATCGAGTTCGAGTCGACGGAGTTGACCGCTCTCGGCAAACGGGAACTGCGCGAAGCCCGCACACGCGTGCAGATGATTTTCCAGGATCCGATTTCCTCGCTCAATCCCCGGCGACGGGTGCGCGACAGCGTCCTCGACCCGCTCGACATCTGGAACCGCGGAACCGTTGAGGAGCGTGCCACACGTGTCGACAAGACGCTCGAAGAGGTTGGCATCGACCCTCAGCGGGCGCATGATTCTCGCCCCCACGAGTTCTCAGGTGGGCAGTGCCAGCGGATCGCCATCGCGCGCGCCCTTGTCCTCGACCCAACGCTGATTATCTGCGATGAGCCGGTGTCAGCGCTCGACGTCAGTGTCCAAGCCCAGGTGCTTAACCTCCTCGAGGACCTCAAGGCCGCACACGGGCTCACCATGATCTTCATCGCGCACGACCTCGCGGTGGTGAAAAACATCTCGGATCGGGTGGCTGTGATGTATCTCGGTCGACTCTGCGAGATCGCTGATCCTGACCGCCTGTATGACCGCCCCGCGCATCCCTACACGCGGGTGCTACTCGACTCTGTGCCGGTGCCCGATCCGAGCCTCGGTCGTGCGACCACTGCGATCACCGGCGAGCCGCCATCGCCAATTTCGCCCCCGACCGGCTGCCGGTTCCATCCCCGTTGCCCCGCCGTCGACGAGCGCTGCCGCGTCGAGGTGCCCGAGATGACCGAGATCGAACCCGGGCACCATGTCGCTTGCCACCACCCATTGGTGACGCCGGTGACGATCAGTTCCTGAGCGTCTCGAGCATCGTCCAGAAACCCGGCCAGCTCTTGGTCACGACGTCCGGGTCCTCGATGAGGACATCGGGGACGGCGCATCCGAGAACCCCGAACGCCATGGCGAGGCGATGGTCGTGATGGGTTGGCATACGGGCGCCATGGGGTTTACCACCTTCGATCACCAGGCCGTCATCCTCAACGATCACTCGCACACCGCAGCGCGTGAGGCAAGCCGCGAGGTCGCCAATCCGGTCGCTCTCCTTTCGCCGGATAAAGCCGATCCCAGTGAGCCGTGAAGTGCCATTGGCGAACGCCGCGAGCACCGCGAAGGTTGGCACCAAATCCGAGCACTGCCCCAGGTCGGCCACGAGAGGTTCGAGAGCGCCCTCGGATCCAGTCACACGGGTCGTATCACCCGTCACCTCAACGGCGACACCCATCGACCTGAGCAGTTCACGGAACGCGGTGTCACCCTGCAGGCTTCGCTCGCCAAGCCCATCGATCAACACCTGACCAGCACGCAGCGCTGCGATAGCCGCCGGATAACTCGCCGATGACGCATCGGGCTCAACCTCGACCACAGCGGATCGGTATCCGGTGGGCTCCACGACGATCGTCCCTGCGGTCTCGGAGACCTTCGCGCCGAAACGTTCCATGACGGCGATGGTCATGTCGATGTACGGCCGCGACACGGCTGGACCAGTGAGCCGGAGAGACAACCCCTCCGCCATGCACGGGCCAGCGAGCAGCAGCGCGGACACGAACTGGCTCGACACATCAGCTGCAAGTTCCACCTCACCACCACGGAGCGGCCCGGTGATCCTCGCCGGCAAACCATCGCCGTCCGCGTCAACGCGCGCCCCCAGTTCGCGGAGCGCATCCAAAAGCGCACCGAAGGGCCGACCTTTGAGCGGTGCGGCGCCAGTGACTACCGACTCTCCGTCACCAAGAGCGCTTACCGCGCAGAGAAAGCGCGAAGTCGTGCCAGCGAGACCCGCGTCGAATTCGCCGTGCATCGGGCGACCGGCGACCCCGGTCACCCGCGCCTCGTCGCCGACGACGGAGATCTCCGCCCCAAGACCGGGTAATGCGGCGAGCATCGAGGCGGTGTCGTCGCCATCAGGCAGATTGGAGACGCGGCTCTCACCATCGGCGAGGAGGGCGCAGATCAACGCCCGATTCGCGATGCTCTTCGAACCAGGCACGGCCACACGCTTGGTGAATCCAGTGGAAAGCACCGGCACCGACCGAGCCTCTCCGGAATTCATGACAGCGTGGTGACGGTCGGTCGGAATCCTCGGGCGATGAGCCCTCCGCGGAACACCTCGACCGCCGACCGGTCGACGAGCACCACGGCGACGCCTCGGGCACCCTCGGCCAAGTGAACGACCTCAAAGTTCGCGATGTTCACCCCGAGCTCAGCAGCGAGGGTGAACACCTCCGCAGCCGCACCCGAGCGATCGGGAATCCGAATCCGAACCTCGGCCAACGAGGTGGGATCGGTGACGCGACCCGGCAAGTTCACCCGTGCCTCCCGTGACGCCGAGAGTAAACCCAACAGGGCGGGGTGGTCATCCTCAACCACCATCCGTCGGATCTCGCCGAGCGACGCGATCATCTCATCGAGAGCGTCGACGATCGCTTTACCGTTCGCGCGGCAAATGTCGATCCAGATCCCCGGGCGGCCGCTCGCGATTCGGGTCATATCTCGGAAGCCCCCGGCAGCGAGGCGCAGTAAGGACGCGTGCTCCTCCGATCGCTCGGTCGCGAGCGCCATCAGACTCGCCGCCGTCAGATGCGGCACATGACTCACGACGGCAACCAGGCGATCGTGCTCAACCGGAGGGAGAGCCACCACCTCAGCACCAAGGGCGGAGATCACGGAGGCGACCGTCGCAAACGTCGCGTCGGGAACATCGCTGTCGGGTGTGAGGACCCAGACCGCCCCTTCGAACATCTCCGGATCAGCCCCATCGAGCCCGTCGAGCTCGCTGCCGGCCATCGGATGGCCCCCAATGAACCGGGGGGAGGTCACACGCTCGCAGAGATCGGCCTTCACTGATCCCACGTCCGTCACCAGACCCTCGGTCTCAGTGAGCGCGCGAGAAACCTCAGCAGCGACGGAACCCACCGGCGTAGCGACGAACGTGACCTCCGCCGAGCGGAGAAGACCGGGTTGATCGATCGCGCCGATTTCCTTGGCGCGGGACAGTACCTCCGGGTCGGCATCCTCGCCGTACACCACCCAGCCACGATGTCGAAGCGCAAGAGCGATCGACCCGCCAATCAAGCCAAGGCCGATGACGTTCGCGCATCGGCCAGCATCGGCTGAGGTTCCGCTCACGTGGGCTGAGCGTATCCCGAGGCCGCGACGGCTTGGCCGAGGGCGATGACCTCGTCACTTAAGAGCTCTCGCCAATCGCCTGGGGCGAGGCGCCGGTCGGATATCGGCCCGATCCGTACCCGAACGAGCCGACGGACCTCGTGGCCGACCGCGGAGCACATTCGGCGTACTTGCCGATTTCGTCCCTCATGGATGGTGATTCGGAGCACCCCGGGGCTCGGTTGGGTGACCCGCGCCGGTGCGGTACGACCATCCTCGAGTTCGACGCCCTCGCGAAGGTGTCGGAGCCCGCTTGGCGAGACCCGTCCGCCGTGCACTTCGACCAAGTACTCCTTCTCCACACCCGTTGACGGATGCGCGATCGCGTTAGCGAGGGTTCCGTCGTTGGTGAGCAGAATGAGACCCTCGGTGTCGAGATCGAGGCGACCAACCGGAAACACTCGAGGTTCGTCCGGCACGAGTTCGACAACCGTCGGCCGACCCTGCGGATCGCTCGCGGTGGTCACCACTCCCCTCGGCTTATTCACCAGGTAGTGAACAAGCCCGGGACGAACGCCAACCGGAGCGCCGTCGACCGTGACCTGATCAGTCTCGGGCTGCACCCGAGCCCCGAGAACCGCGACCGTGCCGTTCACGACGACGCGACCCTCGGCGATCAGCACCTCACACGCCCGTCGGCTACCGAATCCGAGGGCAGCGAGCACCTTTTGGAGGCGCTCACCCTCCTCAGCCATCGGCGTCGACGACCGGATCCGCGATGACGTCGGTGTCGAGGCGAAGCCCGGTCTCCAGGGTCTCCACGACATCGGCGGAGGGGATGAACTCGGCGATTGGCGGCAGATGATCGAGTGAGGGAAGCCCGAGGCGCTCAAGGAACGTCTGGGTAGTTCCCCACATCACCGCCTGGCCGGGACCCGGGTCGCGACCAACCTCAGCGATATAACCGCGGGCGGCGAGACTGCGCAGCACACCGTCGGGATCAACTCCTCGGATTGACGCCACCTGCGCGCGGGAGATCGGCTGCTTGTACGCCACGATCGCGAGCGTCTCGAGCGCTGCCCCACTCAGGCGGGCGCGCTGCTCCGAGAGCACGAACCGCTCCACCCAGGGGGCGACATCCTCGACCGTCTGGAAGCGGTATCCACCGGCAACCTCGCCGATCTCGAAACCTCGGCCCTCACGTCGGTACTCATCCCGGAGCCGTTCGATGGAGTCGATCACCTCGTCAAGCGGACGTTCGATCAACTGGGCGATCAGGTCGGGAGAGACCGGTTCGTGCGCAACGAGAAGAATCGCCTCGATCGCACGCCGATGCTCCCGACCGGGGTCGTCAGTAGTGTCGCCGTCGATGGCTTGATCGAAACTCATCCCTCGTACGCATCCACACCGCTCAGCGCGGCCTCGACATCCTCGCCGCCGATCCACTCGATCTGGATGTCTCCAAACCGCTCGAACTGATCGAGTTCCACCAAACCCTGTTTGAAGAGCTCGAGCACGGCGAGGAAGCGAACGATCACCTCAACCCGTTCGACCAAACCGTCCACCAACCGCCGAAATCCGACTTTGCCAAGCCGAGGCAGCTCGTCGACCAGCTCCGCGACAGCGTCGGCCACCGTCACCTTGACGACGCTCACGTGGAACAGGTCGACCACTGGTTCCGGACGTGGGGTCAGCGCCCGAATGGCAGCACTGGCGAGTCGACGAACCGAGGTGCCCTCGAGTAGGTCTGGCTGGAGGTCACGGAAACGTTCGTCTGGTCCCACCTCCCGTGGGAAGTGCAGCGAGGCGGCGGCAGCAAGCTCGCTAAACACGGACGCGACATCCTTGAACGTCTTGCACTCCAGTAGTCGCGCGAGGAGGAGGTCGCGTTCCTCCCAGAGGGCCAACTCCTCATCGATGTCGACATCACCCGAGCCGGGTAACAAGCGCCGGGTCTTCAGCTCCACCAGGGTGGCCGCGATCAGGAGAAACTCGGTAGCGACCTCGAGATCGAGGGCCTGCATCCGCTCCACC
>Ga0181594_10000037_pt1 | contig 90570 bp, 78 predicted proteins | sample 071ome_18_FD_145603 | JGI IMG/M metagenome (GOLD analysis project Ga0181594, IMG submission 145603) | Coastal salt marsh microbial communities from the Groves Creek Marsh, Skidaway Island, Georgia - 071413BT metaG (spades assembly) | ecosystem: Environmental > Aquatic > Marine > Intertidal zone...
GATCTGGTCTGGAATGAGATGGTCCCGAATTACATGGACGCGGTACCGTCCCGGCTGAGTCAGGCGGTACGTCTGATGCGTGCCACCAGTGCGTCGACGTACGTGCCCGGTCATGGACCGTTGGCGGACACGAGGGCTTTGGACCTCTACCTCACCTTATTGGACGATATCGAAGCGGCGGCGCGCCGGGCGATCGAGCGAGGCGTCTCGTCCGAGCAGGCCGGCGACGAATATCGTTTGCCCGCCGGGCTCGCCGACTGGTACGCCTTCCAGCCGACGTACTTCGCTACGGCGATCGGGGCGTGGATGGAGGAACTGGGCGACAGGTAGACGCCCAGTCCAGCTTCACGACCATCGCGACGCGCATCCGAGCCAGCACGACGACGGATCCAGGGCACTCCTGCTCGAGCTGGTTGAGTGCTGCTCCGTGCAGTTGCCCACCCTGTTCGAGGAGGAGGTGGTCGATGCCGGTATCTCGCCAGAGCGCGAGTTGCTCCTCCGGTGTGCCCCATACGGGAGCCTCAGGATCCATGCTTCGTGGATCGAACCGGGTGCTCGGTGCGGTCGTCCAGCCACCGTGCAGGTGCAGTGCTGCCCAGTACTCGGGTGCGCCGAGGATCGCGTCTTTCGGGACGGTCCGGTTCATCGCCTCGACCGCGGCGGCCAGGTTCTCCGCACGCACCCGGTAGGGTGCGGTGTGCCACCCGTCCGCTACCCGATACGCCGTCTCAGTGGCGTAGCCGAGAACCCACACGGCCGCGGCACCGAAGACGATATTCCGGACTGCCGTCGAGGAGATGCGTTCGATGATTCCGAGTCCCCCGACCGCAATGGCGCACAAGACGAGCGGGTGCAGAGGGACGAGGAGTCGTCGGTCCAGGTACGGCCAGAGGAGCAGCATCACCAGATAAGAGAGAATCAGCCAACCGACAGGAGGAACACGTCGGATGAGCTCGACAGTCCCGATCGCGGCAAGGGCAAGAAGTGTCCCGCCGATGATCCACATCGGCGTCCCGACGAGTACTGGGACGAGGAGCGCAATGGCTCGCCCGAGGACACCGAGCGCATGGCTCGGCAGGTCGGTCAGAAACACGGCTGGGGCGGAGAAGGCCTGATCCGCCAGCCACCCCTGGTAGGAACCGAGTAGGTCGCGCGCGCCTTCCGGTATCTGTGCGGTCGCTGCGCGCGACCATCGTCCCCATCCGAACAGGAAAAGAAGCGCCGGCCCGGTCACGAGCGCGGTGGACTCCAGCCGTACGATCGAGGGCCGCGGAAGCAGGAGTGCGGCACCGAATGCAAGGACCACCGCGAGGCCGGCTGATCGGGTCGCAACGAGCGCGAGCAGGCATCCTGCCGGAATCACGAGCATCGTCCATTGAACCCCGGACGAGGTCGCGAAGGCTTCCGGCTCTCTGCCGACGGCGCGTGACCCTTCGATCGCTGCGGTGACTCTCGGCCACTGCGCGAGCGTCAGAACGAGGAGGAACAGAAAGAGGGGTTCGGACAGTGGGGTCAGGGCCGTTCTCACCACGTCGGTCGAGGCGAAGCCCATCGCGGCAATGGTGAGGCTCAGCCCAACGGAGAGGCCGACGGTACGGTGGAGCATGCGGCCAAAGAGCGCACCCGCTGCCGAGAGTAGCCCCATGTTGAGGAAGGTTGCGGCCAATGTCGCCATGCCGATGGACCGGGTCAGCGTCCAGATGGCCGCGAGCGCAAGCGGATAACCGGGCGGGAACTTCGTCGCGGGAGGCGTGCCCGAGACGCCGTCGTACACGAAGCCGTGACCTCCGGCCAGGGCTTTGCCGATGAGCATGTACACGCCGTCATCGTGCCAGATACCGGCGGGGACAGGACGCCAGGAGGCGATCCCCACGCCGAAGAGGCCCAGGCCCAGGAGGATCCAGGGCCACCACTTCTCACCCAAGGAGCCTCCCGAATTCGAGGGTCCGACTGGGCCCGGACTGCCCCCGCTGGGTGTCACGCCGGTACCTACCCCTCCTCCTGAGCCTCGAGGGCCACATCAATGCGGGTCAGGATGTCCGCGAGATGCGCCGACGACACGCGATGACGAATCCGTCGTTCGGCAGCGGCAACGTCGTCTCGGAGTTCTGAGAGCTGTGCGCGGATGAGCGGGCGAATGTCCGAACGGGAAAGATCGGGCGCTGGGCCCTGGAAGTTGTTTCCTTGCGGCTGCTCGCTCATCAGCCCCTGCATGCGCTCCACATACGCGCGCTGAAGAGCCCGGCGATAACCGTTGATGGCCGAGGCCGAATCGAGTTCGCCCCACACGGCGTTCTTCGCATCGTCGAGGAAATCGACCAGGGGGTAAGCCCCGTTCCGCTGAGTCGCCTCCATCTCGACCAGAATGTCCATCCGCCTCGGATCGAGGAGCCGGTTCAGGATCGCCGCCTGCCGGCGCTGCAGCGCACGGAGGCCACCCGTCGAGGGGCCGATCCGCTCGAGGATCGCCGGGTCATTCAGCCAGATCGGTGCCTCGAAGACCTCGCGCGCCAGCCAGGCCATCGCCTCCTCCTGACGTTCGCGCGGCACCACATCGTAAACCATACCCCCCTGATCGGCCGTCTTGAGATCCACGTGCACGCCACCGACGACGTTCACGACGTGGCCCACGTAGCGATTCCACTGCCCCAGTGCCTCACCGTAGATCTCTCCCAGATCGGTATAGTCTTCGCCGGGCCGCGTCGTCCAGTCGACCAGATTGGGCACGATGCGCTTGAGGTTCTGCATGCCGTAGGTGCTCGAGCGGACGGGGTCGTTGCCCATGTCCTCGGTCTGCGCCCGGGGATCAGTGACGCCCAGCCCGCCCTGCGGCAGATACTTGTACATGCGGTCGTCGGCGCGTTCCACGATCCACGCGTCGAGGGTGTCCAGTTCGTCTTCCGGCGTCTCGGCATCGGCGAGAATCCGGTACCCCCAGTTCACGGAGTACAGGTCGTACGGGCCGATCCGGCGCAGGAAATCCTCCGATCGCAGGCCGTCCTCCGGTTGAGCAATGTAATTCTGTCGTGCGTAGTCCATGATCGTGGGCGCCACGCCCATCCGGCTCGCGAAGCTCTGAGAGCGGAGTGAGTCGGTCGGGTACGCCGAGGATGCCACCATGTTGTGCGGAAGGCCGATCGCGTGCCCGATCTCGTGCGTGATCACCTGCTCCATCGCCTCCGCCATCAGCGACTCGTCGATCGGCAGGGCACGAGCGCCGGGGTTGGCAGCCCCGGTCTGGACCATCATCCAGTTCCGATACGACCTCATGTGGTTGTGATACCACACGATGTCACTCTCGATAATCTCTCCGGTCCGCGGGTCCGAGGTGCTCGGGCCCTGCGCGTTTCGGGTCAGACTCGCCGACCAACGCACGACCGAGTAGCGCACGTCTTCCGGATCCCACTCCGGGTCCTCCTCGGGCGAAGGAGCATCGAGTGCTCGAACGGCGTTCCGGAAGCCTGCGGCCTCGAAGGCCTGGTTCCAGTTCTCGACACCGCGACGGACAGCTCCGCGCCAGCGTTCAGGGGTAGCCGGGTCGATGTACCACGTGATCGGCGTGACCGGCTCGACCAGCTCGCCCCGGTCATACGCGACGGGATCCGATGGCTCGAGACGCCACCGACGGATGAACGTCTCGGACGCCGCCTTCTGCTCGTCGAGGCCGTAGTTCACGCGGTCGATCGTGAAGTATCCGACTCGCGGGTCGGCATGTCGCGGCCGCATCGGCTCCCGGGGCAGCAGCACCAGCGACTGATTCATTTCCATCGAGACGGTGTTCGCCTGCGCGTCCGAGGGCGGGTTTCCGGCGTCGTACGTGAGCGTGTGCCGCACGTTCACGTTCAGCGGATAGCTGCGAACCCGACCGATGTAGCTCCTGGAGCCGTCGAGCCGACGAACCTGATAGCTGCGACGCTGGGCGGGCCGGAGGCCCGAAATGGCCGGCGTGTCACCCTCAAAGAAGTCGGTAACGTCGACCACCGATGCGTCGTCGGTTGGGCTTCGTATTTCGATATCCCATGACGCGAGGATCGGGGCGAAGTAGTTGGACTCGACCGAAAGGGCGATCGCGAGCGTGTCGTCGGCGACCGCCTCTCCTGAATATTTCCGCAGCAGGATGCGGTCCTCGGTCCGCTCGAAACGAACCATCTGGCGGTTCACGGCGGCGCCGGCAGGCAGAAAACCGCCCATTCCAGCCTGGACGCCCGACACGCGGCTGATCAAAAGCATGTCGGCATTCAGGAGCGAGTCCGGGATCTCGAAGAAGAGATCCCCGTCCGCCATGTGAACGGTAAAGAGCCCCTCGTCGGAGTCCGCTTCGCGCGTAAGCTCGTCGTACTCACTCTCTTCCGGAGCCGAGGGCGGATCTCCGATCGGTCGGGGAATCGGGTCGGACGCGACGGGAGCAGAAGAGCACGCGGAAAGCGACGTCGCGATGGCGACGGCGATGCCTACCAGGGCGTGACGGAGCGAGGGCATGGCAGCCGGGGTGAGGACGTGAACAGGACCCGAGGCCGCAGGTGGCCGGAGGATGGCTACTCGGCCGAGTTGACCCGGGCTTCGGTCGGAAGCGAATAGAGATGGACCGTGACCGCAATCGCGACCAGGAGCAGGAGCGCCACGGCCCATAGTCGGCCTGCCAGAAGCACGCCGGAGATCACGATGAAGACCCAGAGGGTCGCCACCGACGTCGCGCGTACCCGACTGGAGATCATGCCGTGTTCCCGATACTCGCTCAGGTAACGGCCGAACAGACGATTCTCATGCAGCCATCGCTCCGCACGAACGGAACTCCGGGCGAAGCACCATCCGGCCAGAAGGAGGAAGCACGTCGTCGGCCAGAGAGGTACGAAGATCCCGATGACACCGAGCACAACGCTGAGCGCGCCGACGGAGAAGTACACGCCGCGCCGGATCGGGCCGGGAAGCGTGTCCACAGCCCCCTCGGCACTCTCGTGATCGACGGGACAGTCGTGCTGCATTCGGGTGATCGACATTCGGGGTGTGCGCGGGAGAACCTCCCTGCGATGCATCAAAGCTACTGGACCGGGAGCGACTTAGGAATGATCGCCGCGCGTGGGCTCGGAAGCGGGTGGGAGCGGCTCAGAGGCCGCCGTACTCCTCACGCAGCCTCGTCTTCTGGACCTTTCCGGTTGCGCCCATCGGCAATGAATCGACGAAGATGACATCGTCGGGCAGCTGCCACTTGGCCACCGAACCGGACAGAAATTCCAGCACCTCGTGCCTGGTCGGCTCGGTCCCTGGCGCGGGGACCGCGATCAGGAGCGGGCGCTCCCCCCATTTTTCGTCCGGCACACCGATGACGGCGGCCATGGCGATCTCCGGGTGTCCCATCGCCGAATTCTCGACGTCGATCGAGCTGATCCACTCGCCCCCGGACTTGATGAGGTCCTTGGTGCGGTCCGTGATTTGCACGTAGCCATCGGGATCGATCGTGGCGACATCGCCCGTGGGAAACCAGCCGTCGTCGGTGAGCTTGGCCTCATCGCTCCTGAAGTAGCCGTCGACGACCCAGGGCCCTCGTGCCTGCAGCTCCCCGAAGGCGTCGCCGTCATGCGAAAGGACGTCTCCGTCCTGGTCGACGATCCGGAGTTCGATCCCATACGGGGGGCGGCCCTGTCGGGTCTGGAAGGCAGAGCGTTCTTCGATGGGCCACTCGCGATGGGAGGGCAGGAGGGTATTCACCGCGCCGAGCGGGCTCGTTTCGGTCATGCCCCATCCATGCCGGAACTCGATGTCGAACTCTCCCTCGAGGGCCTTGATCAGGGACTGCGGTGGTGCGGCACCTCCAATGAGCACCATCTCGAGAGACGACGGAGCGTGGCCGGCGCTGCGCCAGTGCTCAACGAGCCCGAGGAAGACGGAGGGCACGCCGGCACAGAAGTTCACATGCTCCTGCTCGAGGAGTTCGGTCAGACCTTCGGGGTCGAGCCGTGGACCCGGCATGACGAGTTTGGAGCCCGCCGCGGCCGCGGCATACGGAAGACCCCATGCACACGCGTGGAACTGAGGCACGATCGGAAGAACCGAGGCCGACCGGCTCAGGTTGAACACGTCCGGCATAGAGACGCCCATCGCGTGAAGGACCGTGGACCTGTGGCTGTACAGCGCTCCCTTCGGATTCCCCGTGGTCCCGGACGTGTAACACAGGGCCGCGGCAGTCGACTCGTCGAGCTCGGGCCAGGCGTACGATCCGGGGCGCCCCTCGATGAACTCCTCATACGAGACCGCGTTCGGCAGTGACGTCTCGGGCATGTGCTCGGCGTCCGTCATGACGACGTAGTACTCGACTGACGAGAGCTTGTCCGCCACGGCCTCGGCTAGCGGCACGAAGGTCGTGTCCACGAGGAGGATCCGGTCCTCCGCGTGGTTCATGATGTACACGAGCTGGGTGGGGTGGAGACGCGGGTTGAGGGTGTGGCAGACTGCGCCCATTCCGGAGATGCCGTAGTACGCTTCGAGGTGTCGTTGCGTATTCCAGCCGAGCGTGGCCACGCGATCCGTCGCACCGATGCCGGCGTCCGTCAGCGCCTCCGCCAGCTGCTTGGATCGGTGCAGTACCGAGGCCCACGTCGAATGACGAATGGGTCCGTCGACGGTCCGTGTCACGATCTGCTGGTCGCCGTGCACGTTCCCGGCATGCTCGATCAGCCCCGAGATCAACAGGGGGGTCTCCATCATGCGACCGCGCATCGGATGCTCCTGAACGGGACTCGGACCAGGGTGTGAGAGGGGAGGGAAGCTAGGCCGCCCCGGAAGGGAGGGCTACACTTCGGCCCCACCCCTCAACCCCTGAGCGAGACATGTCCGAGAACATCCTTCTCGAAGAGATGACGTGGCCCGAAGTGGAGTCCGCGATCGCGGGCGGGACCACGACCGTGGTCGTTGCCGTCGGAGCCGTGGAGCAGCACGGTCCTCACCTTCCACTCCTCGTGGATGCCGTGCGGGGTGATCGGCTGGCGGTCGAGGTCGCGCAGCGGCTCGGTGAGGCCCTGGCGGCGCCGACGATTCGCGTGGGTTGCTCGGAGCATCACATGGGCTTCTCCGGCACGCTGACCTTGCGCCGCAGCACGCTGGAGGCGGTCTGTATCGATTACGCGGTGAGCCTCGCACGACACGGTTTCACGCGCATCTGCTTCGTGCCCTCGCACGGTGGAAACTTCGGTCCACTCGCCGAGATGCTTCCGGATCTGCGGGCGGCGGTCGGACCGGAATGCACCGTCGACGCCTACACCGACCTCGTTGGGTTCATGGCGCTCTGGGAAGCGGCGGTTTCCGAGGTCGCCCCGGATCTGGTCGGCCGCGTCGGCGGGCATGCGGACATCGCGGAAACGTCCGAAATCCTCTGCATCCGGCCGGACCTCGTACGTACGGAGCGTGCCGAGGCAGGGCACGTGCAAGCGTTCGATGACGAGTTGAGGGATCGGATCTTCAGCGAGGGATTCCGGTCCGTTACCCCGAACGGGATCCTGGGAGATGCTCGTGGGGCCTCGGAAGCGATCGGGCTCGCCTGCATCGCACACGCGGCCGAGGGCATCGTGGCCGCACTGGAGTCGTGACACCGGGCGACGATTCCCCGTTCCGGATTGCTGCCTTCGTCTCGCCACATGGCTTTGGCCATGCCGCGAGAAGTTCGGCCGTCCTCGCAGAGGCACATCGTGTCGCGGGCGCTCATGCGCATGTGTTCACCACGGCGCCTCGGTGGTTCTTCGAAGAGTCGCTGGCGTCGTTCACCTATCACCCCACCGTCGTGGATGTCGGCTTTCGACAGACGTCGGCCCTGGTCTTCGATACGGGGGCAACCGTCGACGCACTCCGCCAGCTCGTGCCATTCGATGCATCCTCGGTCGAGCGTCTGGCCGCCGAGGTTCTCGACGCGGGGTGCGGGGTCGTGCTTTGCGACATCGCACCGATGGGGATCGCCGTGGCGGAAGCCGCCGGCCTGCCGTCGGTGCTGGTCGAGAATTTCTCGTGGCCCTGGCTCTACCACCCGCTCGTCGAAGCAGTCCCCGAACTCGTGGAGATCGGAGTAGAACTCGACCGATGGTCGGCACGCGCGACGATCCATGTGCAGGCCCGCCCGGTCTGTGCACGACAGCCGGAGTTCGAACTCGTCGATCCCGTGAGTCGCGAGGTACGCATGGGCCGGGCTGAGACGCGAGCTCGCCTCGGCATCCCCCGCGACGCTCCTCTCGTGGTCGTGACGATGGGTGGCTACGGGGAGGATATGCCCTTTCTCGACCGTCTTCAGTCCCGGACGGGCTTCCACTTTCTCGTCACCGGTGCCGTGCGGACCCAGGCCGTTGGGAATCTGCACCTTTTTGACAACAACACGGCCCTCTTCATGCCGGATGTGCTCCGGGCAGCCGACGCGGTCGTGGCGAAGCTCGGGTACGGGACGGTATCCGAGGTGTGGAGGGAGGGGCTCCCGTTCGCGTGGGTCACGCGACCGGACTTCCGGGAGATGGCCTCGCTGGAAGCCTTCGCGGAGGAGGAGCTGTCCGGATGGCTCATGCCCACCGAACACTTCAGATCCGGCGACTGGATCGACAATCTCGAGTCACTCGTCGACATGCCTCGCCGACCTCATCCCGTGGGTGGCGCGCACCGCATCGCCGAGATCCTGATGGAGCAGGCCGGATAATCGACGTCGAGTGCCCGCGAGGGGTTGGGCCGAAACCGTGTGACGTTCGAGCCGACCGCGTGTGGCGCTACAGCCCCGGTGGGTCCACCACCCCGATGACGTGGATCGCGATCAACCCCAGCAGGCCGACGACGAGGAGGTAGTAGACCGTCGGGAGAATGGTCTTCCGGAGCGTCTCCCCCTCCTTGCCCAGCAGCCCGACGGTCGCCGACGCGGCGACCACGTTGTGAATCGCCACCATGTTGCCCGCGGCCGCACCCACGGCCTGCAGGGCGACGATCATCACGGTCGACATGGCGAGTCGCTCCGCGACCCCGTACTGGAACGCCGAGAACATGAGGTTGCTGACCGTGTTCGAGCCGGCGATGAACGCCCCGAGCGCGCCCGTCATCGGGGCGAAGAAGGGCCAGACCGCTCCCACGTTGCCGGCGACCCACTCGGCCATGGCGAGTGGCATGGACAGAAGATCGGCTCCGTTCACGTCCGAATTGATGTAGACCCGCACCATCGGGACAGTGAATACCAGCACGACACCCGCGCCCACCAGCACCTTCGTCGATGATCGAAAGGCCTCGCCGAGCGCCGCACCGTCCATGCGATGGAGCACGGCCGTGACCAGAACGACGACGAGGAGCACGAAGCCCGGCAGGTAGAGCGGTGTGGTCGTCGCGGTGATGCCGGAGCCCAGAATGTCCGACCACGAGAATTCGAGTCGGCGCAGAAGGGCCCCTACCGGGAGCTGCGGAAGGCGGGTCAGGACCAGCAGGACTCCGAGCAGGGCGTAGGGCGCCCACGCCGACGCGGTCGACACACCACGGCCCTCGGGGACGTCGGCCAGTTCGTCCTCGAGGCCGCTGACCCACCCCGGGTCCCATGTCGAACGCTCCGGGAAGTCCCAGCGATCCTTCGGGAGGAGCCAGCCCTTCCGTGCCACGGACACGACGATGACCAGACCTACGGGGGCTCCGAGCAGTGAAGGGAACTCCGGACCCAGGAAGGTGCCGAACATCACGTAGGGCACCACGAAGGCCGCCCCTCCGAACAGTGCGAAGGGAAGAATCGAGAGCCCTTCGGTCCACGAACGACGGCCGCCGAAGAAGCGCGTGAGCATCACGACCATCCACAAGGGCATCAGAACGCCGGCGGTGGCATGGAGGAGCACGACCTTCGCCGTGACCTCTCGCAGGTACTCGAGCATCGTCATGTCCGCACCAGCGAGGGCTGCGGCGAAGGCTTCTCCTCCCAGCCCACCCTGCACTCCGACGAGCACGGGGGTACCGACGGCGCCGAACGTCACCGCCGTACTCTGGATCATCATGCCGAGCATGACCGCGGCGGCGGCCGGGAAGCCGAGGGCGACGAGGAGCGGCGCCGCTACCGCTGCCGGCGTACCGAAGCCGGCAGCGCCCTCGATGAAGGAGCCGAAGAGCCAGGCCACGATGACGACCTGAACCCGTCGATCGTCACTGATGCCGTTGAACGATCTCCTGATCGCCGCGACCCCACCGGAGCGTTCGAGCGTATGGAGCAGGAGGATCGCGCCGAAGATGATGAAGAGCAGGTCGAAGGTGAGGAACAGCCCCTGGATCGACGCTGCCGCGATCCGCGATACGCTCATTTCCCAGGCGAAGAGCGCGACCAGTACGGCCGCTGCATAGGCCGCCGGCATGGCATGCTTCGCGGGGACCCGAAGACCCACGAGGAGGATACCGCCCAGAGCGATCGGAAGGAGCGCGAGAAGCGCTTGCGTGCCCGGCCCCATCAGAAGGCCACTCCCACTGCGTCACACAGGAAGCGAACCAGGGGCACCCCCTTGCTGAAGGTGGTCCCGAGCTCCCTGGGAAGCTTCGGGCTCGTGATGAAGCTCTGCGGAACGTGCCGGACCCCGATGAAGTCCTTGCGTCTGAGGTCTTCGATCAGGGGATGGTCGGGATCGAAGCCCTTCGGGGCGCGCTTCAGTGAGTCACCCTCGAGTTCATAATGGCCGGTGAAGGCGGTGCCGCGGGAAACCCTCTTCCACGTCGTCGGATCGTCCACGATGCGCTCACGGATCTTGAGAAGTGTCTTCGCATCCGGATGCCAGATGCCCAGCCCGACGAAACACGCGCCGGGTTCGATGTGAACGTAGAAGCCGGGCGCGTGCGCGTCCTTCGCCGCCTCATGTCGGAAGTGGACACCTGCGGCCGTCTTGTACGGGCTCTTGTCCTTCGAGAAGCGCGTGTCCCGGTAGATGCGGAAGAGCGAGCGGGGCGTCGCCATGAAATGGGGGCTGAGCTTCCGGAGTTCCGGCGCGAACGCTTCGATGAAACGAAGGGCCGGCTCCTTGAGTTGCCGCTCGTACCGGTGCTTGTGCTCGGCGAACCACTCGCGGTCGTTGTTCGCTCTCAGGTCCTTCAGGAACTGGAACGTCGACTTGGTGAAGTACGCGTTGCCTGCCACTGCCGGCCTCCATCCGTGATGGTTCGTCGATCAAGGGAGGGGTCGCGCGGCGTAGCCACAAGTGGACCGGAGTGGTTACGGGTAAAGCCGCTCCGTGCGCCAGTCGTCTCCGTCGCGGGTGAAGACGAGGCGGTCGTGGAGGCGATCGGCCTTCCCCTGCCAGAATTCGATGACCTCGGGTCGGATGCGGTACCCGCCCCAGAAGGGTGGCAGCGGGACGTCTTCGCCCTTGAACCGGGTGGTTGCGTCCCGAACCCGATCCTCGAGTTCCTTACGGCCTGGAAGGGGCTGGCTCTGCTTGGACGCCCACGCGCCCAGTCGACTCCCGCGACCGCGGGAACTGAAGTAGGCGTAGCTCTCGTCCTCGCTGATCCGCTCGACCGATCCAGTCACGCGCACCTGGCGTTCGAGAACGGCCCAGTGGAAGCAGAGCGCGGCGCGAGGGTTTGCCTCGAGTTCTGACGCCTTTCGGCTGCCGTAGTTCGTGAAGAAGACGAAGCCGCGCTCGTCCACGGACTTCAGCAGGACCATACGCACGGAGGGTGCGCCGTCGGGGGTCGTGGTCGCGAGTGCCACGGCCTCCGGCATCAGGAGGCCGGACTCCTCGGAGGCCTCGAACCAGATCTTGAAGAACTCGATGGGGTCGACGTCCTCTGCAGCGGGCGGAATCCCGACGGTGACGCCCTTGCCGAGCGTGAGAGCGGTTCTGATCGACGACTTGATCGACATGCGTGGGGACCGAGGGTGCGGGGTGAACGATGAAGGGTACCCGATCCTGGAGGGCCGGTTCAACCGGGTACACCGGTCGAGCGTTGGGTCATCCCATGTTGACGTGCCCACTCACGTTGCTGAGATTCATGCATAGACCCCCCCCCAGGGGGGTGGGGTATGATCCAGGAATCGGGTTGAGATGGCTCACGCACGCGGCGCCGACGTAGCACGTCGCCTGAAGAGCATTGAAGGGCACGTGCGCGGCGTTCAGCGGATGGTGGACGACGGTGCGTACTGTGTCGACGTCGTGAACCAGATCGTCGCGATCCAGCGCGCGCTCAAGAAGGTGAGCGGGATCATGCTCGACGCGCACCTTCACTCATGCGTCACCGATGCCGTCCGCGGGCCGGACGCCAAGGCTCGTGAACAGGTACTCGGTGAGCTCATGCAGGTCTTCGAGGCATCGGGTAAGGTCTGAGGTTGCAAACCAGATCGAACCGGTGTCGTTGTACTCCCGATGTTGAACCGGAGGAACGAACGATGATGGAGAAGACGGTCGACGTGCCCGGCATCAGTTGTGGACACTGTGTGATGACGATCGAGCGCGAAGTCGGCGAACTCGCCGGCGTCGGTTCGGTGAAGGCCGAACAGGCGAGTAAGCGAGTGACGATCTCGTGGGACCCCGATGCGACGGACTGGGTCGTGATCGAAGAGACCATGAAGGAGATCAACTTTCCGCCTGCGGGCTGACGTCCGGCATCAATGGAATGAGGCTGGGCTTGTGACATGAGCACCCCGCTCGAAGAACGCGTGATCCCCGTCACGGGGATGACCTGTGCCAACTGCGTGGCGACCGTGGAGCGCACGCTGCGCAAGACGCCCGGTGTCGACGAGGCGACGGTGAACTACGCGTCCGAGCGCGCCACCGTTCGCTTCGACCCGGAGCAGGTCTCGCTCGACACCATGGTCGAGCGCATCGAGCGCGCGGGGTACGGTGTCGTTCTAACCGAAGAGGGACACGACCTCGAGGACGCCGAGGCAATCGTCAGGGCGCGGGAGATCACGGACCAGGTGCGAAAGTTCTGGACCGGCGTCGCCTTTGCCGGGCCGCTCTTCGTGCTCAGCATGGCGCGGGACTTCGGCGTGTTGGGTCCGTGGGCACACGCGCCCTGGGTGAACTGGCTTATGTTCGCGCTCGCCACGCCCGTGCAGTTCTGGGTCGGGTGGGACTACTACGTGGGCGCGTGGACTTCGCTGCGGAACCGAGCCGCGAACATGGATGTCCTGGTGGCACTCGGCTCGAGTGTCGCGTTTGGCTGGTCCGTCGTGGTGGCTGCCGCCATGTCCAACGGGATCGAGACGTTCGGTACGCACGTCTACTTCGAGACCGCCGCGTTGATCATCACGCTGATCAAGCTGGGCAAGGTGCTCGAGGTGAAGGCGAAGGGAGAGACCGGGGCCGCGATCCGCGAACTCATGGAGCTCCGGCCGGCGGTGGCCACGCGGCTGTCGGAGTCGGGGGAAGAGTCCGTGCCGGTCGACGAAGTCACCGTCGGAGACGTGCTCCTGGTGCGTCCGGGTGAGCGCATTCCCGTCGACGGAAGCGTGTCCGACGGGGCCTCCGCGGTCGACGAGAGCATGCTGACCGGTGAGAGCCTGCCGGTCGAGAAATCGGTCGGTGACGTCGTGACGGGTGGGACGGTCAATCTTACCGGTGCCTTCAGAATGCGGGCCGAGCGTGTCGGTGCCGAGACCGCGCTCGCTCAGGTCGTGCGGATGGTCCAGGAGGCTCAGGGGTCGAAGGCTCCCATCCAGCGGCTCGCGGATCGGGTTGCGAGTGTCTTCGTTCCCGCGGTGATTCTGATTGCTCTGGTGACCTTCGCCATCTGGTGGCTGGGGACCGACGCAGGATTCACGGATGCTCTCGTTCGACTCGTGGCGGTGCTCGTGATCGCATGTCCCTGTGCGCTGGGATTGGCCACGCCCACCGCGGTGATGGCCGGAACCGGTCGGGCTGCCGGGCGCGGGATCCTGTTCAGAAGTTCGGAGGCCCTGGAGCGCGCCCGGGATCTCTCCGCGGTCCTCCTCGACAAGACGGGCACCATCACGCTCGGCCGGCCTGCGGTACGAAGCGTGGTCGTGAACGAGGAGTTCGACGCGGATGAGCTGCTGCGTTTGGCCGGGTCGGTCGAAGCACTGAGTGAGCATCCGATCGCCGTGGCCGTCGTGGACGAAGCCCGATCGCGCGGAGTGGGGACATCGGATGTTCGAGACTTCGAGGCGGTTCCGGGCAGGGGAGTACGCGGCTTCGTCGAGGGCCGCGCTCTGGCCGTCGGGACTGCGGCGTACATGGCACAGCTCGATGTCATGGCTCCGCTCGTGTGGACGCAACGTGCGGAAGACGTCGAGGCCGATGCGCAGACGCCGCTCTGGGTTGCCGTCGACGGTCGGGTCACAGGCATCATCGGTGTCGCCGATGCGGTGAAGGAGGGCTCGCGGGAGGCCGTGATGGCGCTGCGGGCGCGCGGACTGCGTGTGGTCATGCTCACCGGCGACCGCGAGGCCGTGGCCCGGGCGATCGCCGAAGAGGTCGGTGTGGACGACGTCCGCGCCGAGGTTCTTCCGGGCGAGAAGGCGGACGTGGTTCGCCTGCTCCAGACGGAATTCGAAGGCGGGGTCGCCATGGTTGGCGACGGCATCAACGACGCGCCGGCCCTTGCGCTCGCGGACGTCGGTATCGCGATCGGGACCGGGACCGACGTCGCAATGGAGACGGCCGACGTGGTGCTCATGCGTGGAGACCTCCGGGCCGTGCCGGAGGCTCTGGCCTTGAGCAACCGCACCATGCGGACGATCGAACAGAACCTCTTCTGGGCGTTCTTCTACAACACCGCGCTCATTCCCATCGCGGCGGGTGCGCTCTATTCGTTGACCTTTCTTCCCATGATGCTCCGGGCGCTTCACCCGATCCTGGCGGCGTTCGCGATGGCGTTCTCTTCGGTCAGTGTCGTGGGTAACTCACTGCGCCTGCGCCGTGTCCGGATACCCGAGTCGGAAACCCCCACCGCGGCCAGCCCGTAGGGCTCACCATGGTTACGATCGCACGAAGAATCGTCCGGCTGGTACTGAGCTGGCTCCGCAGCAGGATGTAGCAACCCGCCCCCACCGTCGGGAGCGGAGCCGTAGCTCGCGAGCGCCGCGAACTAGCTCGCGGCCACCTGGGCCAGCGTATTGCGCAGGCGCTCGGTAAGCACGCGGTACACGCCGCGGGCGACCACTGGGCTCTGCTCGATGACCCGGTCGAACGAATCGCGGTCGAGGGACAGGAGTGTCGAGTCCTCCGCCGCGGTCGCGGAGGCCGAGCGGGACTCCTTGTCGAGGATTGCCATCTCCCCGAAACCCTCACGTGAGCCGAGCGTGGCGAGGAGCGTCGCGCCACGCGTGATGCGCACGGCGCCCTGGACCACGATGTAGAAAGCGTCGCCATCCTCTCCCTGCTCGAAGATGACCTCGTCCTTCTGGACGTGGATGACGTCCGTGAGCGCGGCGATCCCTGCGAGGTCGGAGCCCGGGAAGTTCCGGAAGAACTCCGATCCCTTCAGAATCATGACCTTCTCGATGAGCGGCATCATATCGACTTCCTCGGTGACATCGTCTTGTGAACGGCCGGGAAGCGCAATCTCCGCATCCCGTCCGAGGTAGTGCAGGGCGAGGGCGCGCGTCCACCAGTCGTCCAGATCGACCAGCGCGTCGGCTGGCGTCTTTTGTACGCGTCGTCCATTCGGGATCAGCTCGATCGTTCGCTGCAGTGGCATCCCTTCGGCCACAATGTCCATGAACGGCATGATCAACGCGCTGCTTGCCTGGTCAATGGTCCCTTCGAGCAGTTCCAGCGCATTGCTGCGGCGGGCAGGATTGTCACTCAGCAGCGCCGAGTCGATCGTCGCGATCCGTGTGGGGTCGTACGAGAGCGCCAGAACCTTCATCACACGATGCACGGATCGGGTGTGCAGGCCCTGCAACTCGGCCGCGATGAACAAGTCTGCCGGGCCTTCGGCCTTGGCGCGGATGATGGACGACGCGGCCGACAGGAGCAGGCCGTCCTGCATCTGTTCCCGCAGGACCGTTCTGAGCTCTGCCTCCTCAACCGCGCCGATGGTGCCCTCCTCCCTCATCCTGCTCAGCGAGTGAAGGGCGGCAGGACCCAGCGCGGGTTCGTTGACGAGTGCCACGAGCGTGGTCTTGGCCTGATCGTCCTTGATGCTCGCCAGTGCGGTGATGACCGTGCGGCGCAGAGGCAGTGGTAGCTCCCGTCGGTCGAGTACGCTCGCGAGAACGGGCACGGCCGCCGAACCGAGCCGAGCAAGCGCGTCGAGCGCGGCAGGTCGGACCTCCGATTCCTCGATCAGGTCGGTGAGCTCGATCATGAAGTCCATCCGCTGGAGCTCGCCGACGGCACCGGATGCGAGGATCTGGTCTCGACTGGAGCCCTGTCCGAGCATCGACCGGAGGGTCTCGTCCGTCTCGACCCAGTCGAGCCGCCCCAGAGCCACGAGCGCGGCTCGGCGTACGTCATTGTCGTCGTGTTGGAGGAACCGAACGATCGAGTCCGGTTCGATCCCACCGGCCCGCCCGACACTGTCGAGCAGGGCTGCAACCACGTAGGCGACATCCTCCTCGGCGAGCTGTGCCGCGATCGACATACCCGTCGCGAAATCGAGGGGTGCATCGAGGCGCCCGAACACAGAGGCGGCTTCCGCCCGCACCTCAGGAACGTCGTGCTTGATGAGTTGCGCGAGTCGGGGAAGCGCCTCCTCAGCGGGCAGCTGCTCGAGCATCGAGGTGGCGAAGATCACCACCGTGGCATCGCTGTCCTGCAGGCCACGCTCGATCACGGCGATCATGCTCCGGTCGACGACGAGCGGCGTGGAGGACACTTCCGACATGTCGACGGCGTGTCGCGTGAGCGCACTCTCCAGCGCGCCCATATAGAGCTTTCGATGCCGAGAGTAGGCGCCTACCGCGATGCCGGCGGCCCCAACCGTAGCGAGAGGGAGGAGCCTCGGTGAGTCAGCGAGCAGAAGGGCGACACCCCCGCCGGTCGCCTTGGACAGGGGGCGCAGGACGCCGCCGAGCGTGGCCAGAGCGACACTCTTGATGCGTCCGGGGAAGGGCAGCAGTGAGACCTGCTCGACCGGCTTCTGAAGGGAGAACTGCAGAACGTCGTCGAGCGCCTGAGCGAGGATGAGAACGACCAGCCCACCGACGAGAGCTGTACCGCCCGCTGCGGCAAGCAGCGCAGTCCCATGGAGCATGGCTGCGAAGGACACACCGTGGCGGGGGAACAGCACCTTCGATGCCCAGAACTGCAGGAGAAGCGTGCCGACCCCGACCCCGGCCGACATGAGCCCGTATATGGCGGTGATGTCGTCCCGGCCGAACGACTCCTTGAGGACGTACTTCAACTGCAGATCGATGAGCGTACCCGTCATCGTGAGCCCGATCAGGCCGAGAGCCAGCAGCCGGAGGAGCTGGTTGGACGACACAGCCTGGATACCGCGTCCCGACCGGGCGAGGAACCCGATGAGCACGTTACGGCCCTGGTCGGAATCCTCGGGCTCCCGAGTCGGCTCGTTCACGAGCCAGAGCAGTGGGAGTGCCGCTACGACCAGAGTCACGGAAATCCACAGGAGGTTCGCCGTGCCGAGTCCTCTCGCGGTCGGTGCGACACCAGTACCTCCGGCAATTGCGCCGAGCGAGGCGCCGATCCCGATCATAGGAAGGAGTCGTTTCGCCTGACGACCCGTCAGCATGCTGCCTGCGTAGTCCCACGCGTGCGTGAGCACGAGGACCTGCACCGCAGAGAGCAGCAGGTAGATCCCGAACGCGGACCGGGGGTCGACCATGAAGAGGGCCCGGGAGGTCAGAATCGAGAGCCCGAGCACGGCGGTGAGTCCGATCGCAAGCGTCCGGCGATCCGTACCTGCGACGACACCGGTGAAGATCACGGCAACCGCCGCCGTCAGGAGCGCGGCTGCGATGACCGCGTACGGGATGAGCTCGGGTTCGTACTCTGACAGGAAGAGGCCGTTCTTGGCCGCTGACAGCACCGTGGTGTTGGCGGTGTTCAAGAAGAGGAACAACGCCATGACGGTGAACGTCCGACCCTCTCCGTGACGGAGATTCAGTGCCCGCTGAATTCGGCGGAGGTCGAAGAGCTCGGCGAACACCTAGAGACTCACCCGGAGCACGACGCCCAGGCGCTGGTCGTCTCGGACGGCACCGGGCGGCGGAATCTCTTCGTGGATATACGAGTGCGTGATCACGATGGAGAGATTGGACAGAAGGGGTGACGAAAGCGAGTTCGAAACGTCGACGATGTAGTCACCGAACTCCGACATGCGAGGTTGCCAGAAGGTGACGTGCTGAAACGTCGCTCCCTCGCCGAAGTCTTGATCATACTTCACACGCCAGCTCCAGCGCCCCACGCTGATGATCTCTTCGGCGGTGCTGCCGGGCGCCAGATCATAGTTTTCGTGGTCGATGACAGCTGCGATGCTGACTGACATCTTCGTCTGCTCGGAGGTTTGCAGGAAGGTCCACTTGGCCCCACCGCCCGCCAGGAGGCGGGCGTCGACGTTGCGGATTGCGTCCCGGCTCCCGGTCGCGAAGACGAAGGGCGAGAAGGCATCCTGCGGGTGCCAGTCGAACTTCACGGTGCCCTGCACGTCGTTCGCGATCGTCTGTCCGTCGCTCCGACCCCAGCGCAGTCGACCGGAGAGGTCCAGTTCGTAGATCTCCCGGTGCAGGCGTGCCAGGGAAGCCGAGCCGGTCAGAATCGAGAACGACGTGTTTCCGGACGCGCCCGTAAAGCCGAATTCCAGCTGGGCCCGCCAGAGATCCGGTTCGCCCTGCCCTGCGGCCGCGCTCGGACAAGCGCAGATCGCTGCGAACACGAGAGCGGGCAGGACGGCTCGTCGCCAGGCCGAGCGGCAGAAACGCCAGCGTGTGAGGCGCATAGAGGAGGGGACGGGACACACGGGAACGTGGCCAAGGTCAGCTTCTGGAACAGGGTCGGCAAGCGGAAAGGAGTGTGCTACCTTCGCAGGCCGTTTCAGCCAGTGGAGCCACTCCATGACTCGCCGACGCACCCTGACGCACCTCCTCGTTCCGGTGATACTCGCCGCCGCTGCGTGTGGACGCTCCGGGGATGTCGCCGATCTGGTGCTTCTCGATGGCAGGATCGTGACCGTCGATGACGCCGGATCGGAGGTGACTGCGCTCGCCGCCCGGGACGGGAGGATCGTGGCGCTCGGCTCCGATGACGACGTCCGAGGGTTCATCGGTCCGGATACGGAGGTCATGGAGTTGGGCGGAGCACTCGCGATCCCGGGTCTGATCGAAGGGCACGCGCATTACATGCGGGTTGGCCAGTCCAAGCTCGAACTCAACCTCATGACGGTCGCCAACTGGGACGAGGTCGTGGCGATGGTCGAGGCCGCGGTCGCCGAGGCGGAGCCGGGGCAGCTCATCACCGGTCGGGGGTGGCACCAGGAGAAGTGGGATCGACGACCGGAGCCGAACGTCGACGGTCTACCGTATCACCCGTCGCTCAGTGCCGTCTCCCCGGATAACCCGGTCATCCTGACGCATGCCAGTGGGCACGCCACCTATGCCAACGCGCGAGCCATGGAGATCGCGGGTATCGACGCCTCCACCGCAGATCCGGAGGGTGGCGAGATCCTACGTGACCCGTCGGGCAATCCGATCGGAGCGTTCCGGGAAACGGCCTCCAGCCTGCTCGCACCCGCGCGGCAGGGTGCTGCCTCCCCGGATCCGCGACGCGTCGCGCTGCTGGCCCAGGAGGAGGCGTTTTCAAAGGGCATCACGTCCTTCCATGACGCCGGGGCCGGTTGGAACACGGTCGACCTCTGGAAGGAGATGGTCGACGACGGCAGCCTGAGGATCCGGATCTACTCGATGATTCGTGCGAATCCGGCGTCGCTCGCTGAAAACCTGGCCGCATATCGCGTGATCGGGTACGGCGATGACAGGCTGACGGTCCGTGCGATCAAGGTCTCGATCGACGGGGCGCTGGGCTCTCACGGTGCGTGGCTGCTCCAGCCGTACGACGACCTTCCCGGGAGTGCGGGCCTCAACACGACGCCGCTCGAGGACGTGGTCGAGACCGCTCGCCTGGCTATGGAGCACAACTACCAGTTCAACGTCCACGCGATCGGCGACCGGGGGAACCGTGAGACGCTCGACATCTTCGAGCAGGCGTATGCGGAGGCGGGGCCGGATGATTACCGGTGGCGTATCGAACACGCGCAGCACTTGAACCCGGACGACATCCCGCGCTTCGCGGAGATCGGCGTCATCGCGTCGATGCAGGGCGTGCATGCCACCTCCGACGGACCATGGATCGAGGCGAAGCTGGGCATGCAACGATCTGAGGAGGGTGCGTATGTGTGGCGACGCCTACTGGACTCCGGGGCGATGATCATGAATGGCACCGACGCTCCGGTCGAAGACGTCGATCCCATCGCCAGCTACTACGCGACGGTGTCTCGTCGGATGGCGAATGGGGGCGTGCTCTTTCCCGAGCAGCGGATGACCCGGATGGAGGCGTTGCGATCCTACACCATCAACGCGGCGTATGGAGCGTTCGAGGAGGATCTCAAGGGCTCACTCGAGGTCGGCAAACTCGCGGACGTGACAGTGCTATCGCAGGATATCCTGACGATCGACGAGGATCGGATCCCCGAAACAGGAATCGTGGCGACGATCGTCGGGGGTGAAATCGTGTACCGCAGGGGTAACTAGTGTCTGAATCGACCCAGGGGGAGCAGCCCGATCCAAGGCTGATCCACGGCAGCGTTCCGGATGTGCTGGCGATCATCGAGAGCGCCAAGGTACGGGGAGGCCTGGATTACCTGGAGCGTTTCATCGCAAAGGCGCTTCCCGACGTGGACGACGCCGAGGTGCAGGAGGCTGCGCAGGTCGCGCTCGAAGTCATCGAGTCCGTGCCGATCTTTCTCGCACGGGCTCGACAGGAAGCAGACGCGCGAGGACTCACCTCGGTGGTCTACCCAGTGCTTCGCCACGCCGAGCAGTACTACGTCCAGCCGATGGACCTGATTCCGGAGATGACTCGGGGCCTCCCGGGGCTTCTGGACGATTCCTATCTGGTGTTGAGGATCATCCAGAATCTGGACAAGGGACCGCAGGAGTTCCTCGACTGGGACCTCGAGGACCCGTGTCGCTTTCTCTCCCGCCTCATGGGTCCAGCGATCTCAAAGAAGCTCGACCTGATCGCTGAGCAGGCGATGGAAGAGGTCTCGACCCAGCTGGCCGACCTCTGGCAGAAGATGGCGCACCACGCGTAGGAGAGCGCACCACGCGGAGCAGGGAGGCGCGGGGTGAGACGCTCGATCGCGTCGTCGAACTACTGATGGCGGGATCGGGCCCCACGGGGGCGGTGCTCGCCCGGGGTGCCGAGGTCGGGTTCAGGCTCACCCACGGGTGACCTCGGCGTGATGCACCCGGACGGCTTTGTCGAGATCCGGGAGCGGGTCGCCGACCTGTCCTGAGCGACGGCATCAGTCGTGGTCCGTGCGTGGCGTGCGGCCTGCGAGCGCGAAGACGCACGATGCAGCGAGCATGACGAATGCGGTTCCAGCGAGACTGGATTCCAGCCCAACCCGGTCCGCGGCCAGACCCGCGCCCAGGGCTCCCACGGCGTACCCGGAATCACGCCAGAGACGGTAGACCCCGAGAGCGGACGCCCGGGCATGCGCCTCCGCGTTGTCCGATACGAACGCGAGAAGAACCGGGTAGACCATGCCGGTTCCCGTGCCGACCACGAGGGCCCCGGCCAGATGGGAGGCGAGTGAGCCGCCGAGCGTGAAGATCCCCACACCGACTCCCTGCGTGACGAGGCCCCCGCAGATCAGACCCCAGCGCCCGTACCGATCGGACATCGGACCGAAGACGAGCTGGCTGGTGGCCCACACGAGAGGGTAGGTCCCGACCACGAGGCCGACCTCGGCGACGGTCCGTCCTTCTGCCGCGAGGAGCAGTGGGAGCAGACCCCAGAGCGCCCCGTCCTTGAGATTGGTCGCCAGCCCGGCGAGGCTTGCCGAGGACAGTCTCGGGTCGGTCCACGTTCCACGCGCGAACGCACGGCCCATGGACGGGAGCGGTCCGCTCTGCGCTCGGTCGATCGACGGTCTGGTTTCGCGCGCGATCAGAGACAGGATGAGCCCCACAACGGCCAGGAGCACCCCGAGGGCGAAGGGGGCGGGCCGCAGTCCATACGTGGTGGCGATGCCGCCGGTGATCGCTGCCGTCACCGCCATGCCTGCATACCCGGCGAACTCGTTCCACCCGATCACGAGGCCGAAGGTTCGCGGGGTCGCGAGGTCGACCTTCATGACCACCGTCATCGACCAGGTGAGCGCCTGATTCACCCCGAGCAGGACGTTGGCGACGAGCACCCAGGACCACGATGGAGCCCAGATCAGAATCAGCGGCACCGGGATGCCGACCAGCCATCCCGTCACCAGAAGCCGTTTGCGCCCGAGCCGCTCGGAGAGGGTGCCGGCGAAGAAATTCACGGCTGCCTTGGTGATGCCGAACGTCGCGATGAATGCGAGCGTGGCGGCCTTCGACGCGATGCCGAATTCGACGTCGGCGAGAAGCGGCAGGACCGTGCGCTCGATGCCCACCATGCCGCCCACGAAGGCGTTGATGACGACGAGGTGGAGGATACGTCCCCGGTCGAACTCGCTCTTCACGACGGGGTGCGGGCACGCGGGCTCCGCTCCTGGAACGACGAAGCCCCGCCGCCGGCGAACCGGAGGCGGGGCGATCCCGTCAGGGCCAGGCGGGCGACTAGATCCAGCCTTTCTGGCGGAAGTCCTTGATCGTCGATGCCCACTGGTCCATCTCGTTGGGGAGACCGAACGAGAGGCGGTTGTGGTCGAGCATCGGCGGGAAGTTGCGACCGACCAGCAGGCCGGCATCGGCCATGCGATTCCGGTATGTCGCGAGATCCCCGTTGATCTTGTGCATGATGAAGTTCGTGTTCGTCGGCAGATAATCGAGCCCAAGCTCGTCGAGCGTGGTGTGCACGATCGCTTTCGCTTCCTCGTTCACCGCGATCGAGCGCTCGACGATGCCTTCGTCCTTGAGGGAGGCGATGGCCGCCGCCCCCGCGAGCACGTTCGGGCTGTTCTGCACCGCATGCTCCTGCAGTCGGGTCGCCGTGGATTCGTGGGTCACCGCAAATCCGACCCGCAGGCCGGCCATGCCGAAGATCTTCGAGAACGTGCGGATCACGACCACGTTGGGCTTCTCCTCGATCCACTTGAGGCTGTCCCAGTACCGATCGTCGGTGACGTACTCGAGGTATGCCTCGTCCATGAGGAACGTCGTGGTCTCCGGCGCTTCGGCGATCCACGCGTCGATGTCCGCGGAGGCCGTGATCGTACCGGTCGGGTTGTTCGGGTTACAGAAGTACACGACCGACGGGCGTTTCATGGACAGCTCACGCATCTGCTGTACGTCGTGCTGCAGATCCGCCATGAGCGGGACCGTATGCACTTCGAAGGGCATGGTGTCCTGATAATCCATCACGTCTTCGAAGGTGGGTGCGGCCGCAATGAGCGGGGTGTTCGGCCCCTGGAAAGCCTGGGTGCAAATCTGCAGGATTTCGGTCGAGCCGAAGCCGAGCGTGATCTGCTCCGGCTTCACATCGAGGTAGCGTGCCAGCTCGGCAATGAGCTCCTGCCGGCGCCCACCGTAGCGGTTCGATTCGACGATCGCCTCGATGATCGCCTCCCGCGCGGCAGGGGAGACCCCCAGCGGGTTTTCGTTCGAGCTCAGACGGATGTCACCGTTCGCGAGTCTCTTGCCGGGCGCGAAGCCAGGCGCGCGATCGAGGAGCGCTCCGAGCGCGCCTCCGGACGCGGCGAATCCGGCCAGCCCTGCAGCCATTCCAGAGGTGACGAAGCCTCGACGATCCATGGTTCCTCCTGCGTAGTGTACGATGCGGGTCAATGTGCGATCCGGGTGCCGGACACGAAAGGGCCGGCGCCGGTCCCCGAAGGGCCCGGCACCGGCCGGATCGGTCGGTTCAGCCGCGGGTGCGTCGGGGCGGCCATCGGGTGTGGACCCGCCGGTCCCTGACCCACGGATCGCGACCGTCACGCGGAGTCGGTCGCCACGGCCTCCATGAGGGTGAGAGGCTCGCCTTCACTGCGCGCGATGACCGCGGAACAGGTGATGTCGCCGGTCACGTTCACCGACGTGCGGATCATGTCGAGAATGCGGTCGACACCGAGGATCAACGCGATGCCCGCCTGCACGTGCTCACCCATGCCGACCGAGTTCAGCACGATGATCAGCGTGATGATACCGGCCGACGGCACTCCGGCTGCTCCGACCGACGCGAGCGTCGCGGTCAGCACAATGACGAGCTGATCCGCCAGCGCGAGATCGACGCCATAGATCTGGGCGATGAACATGACCGCGACCGCCTGATAGAGCGCGGTCCCGTCCATGTTGATCGTGGCTCCGAGCGGCAGCACGAAGGACGCGACCTCGTTGGACACGCCGACCTTGTCCTCGGCGGTCTCGATCGTCAGGGGCAGTGTCGCATTCGACGACGAGGTCGAGAAGGCGAGGAGCGGAGCGGCGGCGATCCTCGGATAGAACTTCGCCGGGTTCAGCCCGGCGAGGAAACGGATGGCCAAGCCGTAGGTCCCGAACGCGTGGATCATCAGACCCGCTACGACCACCAGCGTATAGGCGAGGAGACTCTGCAGGAGGTCGAAGCCGAAGTTGGCGACGACCGAGCCGATCAGAACGAAGACCGCGTAGGGGGCGAGCTCCATGATCCAGTTGATGAGGACCATGGAGGCGTCGTTGATCCCATGGAAGAACGTCAGCACGCTGTCTCTTCGCTCGGGTGTGACGACCGTCAGCGCCGCACCAAAGCAGATCGTGAAGAAGATCAGGGGCAGCAGGTCCATGTTCGCCGCGGCCTGGACCGGGTTGCGTGGGATGACCCGCAGCAGCGTTTCCTTCCAGCTCGGGGCGTTCTCCGCGATATCCATCCGCGAGGCAGCGTCACCACCGTAGCGCTCGGTCAGCTCGACTCGTGTTTCCTCCGTGACTCCCGCTCCCGGAGCAAGCACGTTCGCGAGGCCGAGCCCGATCGTGACCGCGACGGCCGTGGTGAGCATGTAGTATGCCAGCGTCTTCCCGCCGATGCGGCCCAGCTTCGTCAGGTCTCCCAGGGAAGCGGTTCCAACCAGCAGGCTCGCCACGACCAGCGGGATCACGATCATCGTGATCAGGTTGATGAACGCCGTCCCCAGGATCTCGATCTCGCTGAAGATGTTCTGGAGGATCGTGATCCCGCCGAGGTTCGCGACCGCACCGACGACCGCGCCCGCGATGAGCCCGATCAGGATCTTCGTATAGAGCTGCATGCGTATCCTTTTGGTTCGTGTCCCGCCGAATCGGTGCCGATTCTAGGCCGTCAGCGTGCCGGGCGCACCTCGGCGCGCTCGATCACCCCACCCGCGTTGACCTGGTCGACGACGTCGAGTCCCTCGGTCACCGTCCCCACAATCGTGTACTGGTGATCGAGTCGGGTGTTGTCCATCAGGTTGACGAAGATCTGACCGTCACCCGTGTCGTGACCACGTGTGGAGATACCGACGGTCCCCCGCCAGTGATGCATCCCGACTTCATCACGGCTGAAGGGACCATCGCCATAGTACTCGTTTGCGTTCGGGCTCCCCCCCTGGATTACGAAGCCCGGGGACCACCGGTGGAAGGTCAGCCCGTCGAAGTAGCCGTCCCGGGCCTGGCGGAAGAAGCGCCATGTGTTGGTCGTGGACACGTATGGGTGCAGCTCGATGTGGATTTCCCCAAGGCCCTGCATGTGCAGCACCACCACACTGGCCGCCATCTCCGTGAGATCCTCGACGGTAGGAAGGGGCTGCCGCTCGGGACGTACCGGAGTGGGAAAGTACGGACGTCCGTTCCACGACTGCAGAACCTCTGCGACATCGTCCGCCACCAGCGGATCGTAGTCCGACAGGTAAGGGATCAGTCGTTCGGAGAGCGACTCGTCGCCGGTCTCCGCCAGACGCTCGAGCAGGGCCCGCCGGGCGTCTCGGAAGGTCTCCCGCCGAGCCTCGGACATGCGATCGAGGGCGTCGACGAGCGCCGCGCCGACGTCAGGGTCCTCGGTACCGGATAGCGCGGCAGCCGCCGCCATGACCAGTTGGGGGTCGTCGCTCTCGAGTTGTCCGATCGCGGCCCGGTCCGCGCCTCGGCCGTCCAGTCGTGCGAGTCCTCGCAGCGCTTCGGTACGCACGTTCGGAACGAGATCCTGGAGGAGGGCGCGTAGCGTGTTCCGGTCGCCGACGATGCCGGCCGCACGTGCAGCGTACGCGCGTACGAACGCGTTCGCGCTCCCCGCGTGCGCCGGAAGAATGTTGGCGGCGCGAGACGGGTCGAGCGTCGCGAGGGACACCAGGGCGTGGGCAGCCGGTTGCCAATGAACCGAATCGATCTGATCCGGGGAGGCTGCCGCTGACAGGGCGGCGCGTTGATCCGCGAGGTCGGGGCACGGCTGCGCCAGGGCGTCGATGGCGAGGACGCGCAGCGCCGTCGGCACGACTACGCCGGGGGGCGGAACACGAACGCCGTCCATGAGATACCGGCAGGTTCCGGCGGTCCGTGGCTGGTTCACCATAAAGCGAAGGCCCTCGACCTGCGCATGGATGCTCCGGCTGAACATGATCATTCGGAGGCCTTCCAGGTACCACTCAGGATCCAGTGAGCCGACCGCCCGGGCGCCTGCCGCCTTCACGATGGGACTCTCGTCCCGGAGCGCGATGCGGAGTTGCTCTCGATTCAGAAGGCCCGCGCTGGCGAGCACGCTGATGGCGAGTGCTCGCACTCGGTGCTGTTGCTCGCGAGTTCGAGTCCGGTCTTCGTACCTCCTCAAATCGTCGAGTCGTCGCGCGACCCTTCCCGGGACGATCGTAGCTCGCGTGGAGCGAGACAGCGCATCGATGCCGAGTGCAACGCCGAGCATGACTGCTCCGGGTGCATCCCGTCCGTGCGCATAACTCATCTCGATCAGCGCATCGGCGGCCCGACGGGCCCCGATGGGGTCGAGCGTGAGGCGCCCCAGGGAAGCGGCGACGACACCACGCGTCTCCTCGTCGTGCTCGGCCGCCACACGATCCAGCAGAGGTGCGAGGGCCGCGGTCCCATCAGTCCTGAAATACGCCTGAGCCAGAGCATTGGCTGCTTCCGCGCGAACCTCGGGTGCCGGGTCTGCCAAAGCGTTCTCGATCTCGCTGGCGATCTCCGGATTTTCCAGGCGGCCGAGGGCACGAATTGCCGCGGCACGCAGGAACCGGTTGTCGGACGAGGCCTCCGTGACGAGGAGGCGGAGGGCTGGCCCCGAGGACGGGCGGACATCCTCGGCCGCCACGATCTCGAGGTATGCATCGTGGACGCGAGCGGAACGATCGGCGTCCGCAGGTGCGCAGGATGCCGCGCCGGTTACGGTCAGAACTGCGAGTGTCAGGTGTCTGGGCAGTCGATTCATGCGCAAACATTAGGCGGGGCCCCGCCTGTGTGGTACCCGCTACCTCGTCAGATACCGGCTACGAACCCTCTCGAACCCCGACGTATCGGCCGGCTCACCGGGTCGGAGCCCGGTCGAGTACCTCCGTCACCCAGCGGTCAGCGGGGCCGACAAGACGGTCGTGCAGGTCACGAAAGACCGTGGTCGCAGGATCCCCGGACCAGGGCTCGGGCAAGAGAACCCGAGGCAGGAACGGATCCTCGAGCGGAAAGCGCCTGAACTCGTGAATCAGCTCGAAGCGCAGGACGAAGGCCCGTGCGTCGATCTTCTCGGCCGAGACCGCACCCGGCTGCATCGCTTTGTTCGAGAGGGCCGTCCAGCGCGTGGTGAACTCATGGTAGCGCTGGTTGAGCGCGTTCAGGTCCCAGCATCGTTCGACGAGTTCCTGATCCGTCAGCGCGCTGGCCGGCCTTGCCCGGAAGCAGAGGAGGTGGCTCGCGAGCCCCATACGCTCGGAGAGCTCGCGTACGTCGGTCTCGACGTCTCGGGGTGAAATCCAGAGCCCGTTCCCGATCGAGCCGAATCCGAGCCACGCGAGTCGGTCGCGCAGACGGTCCCGCACGCTGCGAGCCTTCTGGGGGATCGAGTAGGCGAGGAGGAACCACTGTCCATCCCAGTCGCGATCCCACGAAGGGTGGTAGATCCGCGCCTGCCCCTCTTCGAGCAGGGCACGTCCCCGATCCGTGAGAACGTAAAAGGAGCTCCGTCCGCTCCGTTCGGACGAGAGCCACCCCTTCTTCGCCATCCTCGAGAGGACCGTTCGGACTCCACCCTCCGACAGGCCGAACGGTTCGAGCAGCGCGATGAGGCTTCCGACCCACACCGAGTCGGAGCGCTCAAGCAGATATTCGCCGAAGAGTGTGAAGACGAGGTCCTGAGGTCGCTGCCCGCTCACCGGGTTCAACTGCCCTCGCGCGTCTGCTCAGGCCCGAAACGGGCGACGATCCACTCCGACACCTCGGAGAGAGCTGCCTCGTTGAAGGTCTCCTCGATCGACGGGTATTCGGTTGGCGAGCCCGTGGCTGCCTGCTGGAAGAGGTGGTTGAGTCCGGGCATGATGCGGATGGTCGCATCGGGGTTCCCACCGCGGGTCAGTGCCGCGCGTACCTCGTCGGCGCTCTGCTCGGGCGGGACCTGCAGGTCTTTCTCTCCGAAGAGGGCGAGCACGGGTACCGACGTCGCCTCGAGGGCGTCACGCGGATCGTAGTGAAGGAAGTAGCGGAACCACGGAGAGTTCATCTGCTCAACCGTCTGTTCGATTACGTCCTCCGTGAGCGCCTGATCCACGAGTGCACGGGCTTCACTCGACAGGCGCTCCACCTCGTCGCGGAGAGCCGCCCGCATCTGCTCGGCCGCGGCGTCACGGTCCCCGATTTCGACGGCGACGGACGCGAGACGCCGCTGGAGTGAGGCGTTGAACTCCGCGACTTCGGGCGGGGTCCCGTTCGCTGCGTTGATAAGGCGCCCCTGCTCGACCAGCACCTCGAGTCCGGTGACGCCGGGTCCGGCGAGCATCACGACGTAGGACACCGAGTTCGAGTGCCGGGCCGCCATCGGCCCCACGATCCCTCCCTCGGAGTGTCCGACAATGCCGATCGCGTCCGCATCGATTCTCGGGTCGTTCGCGAGGTGGGCGATTCCGGCGAGAGCATCATCCGCAAAGTCTTCCGAGGTCGCCGCAGAAAAGTCCCCCGAGGACCCGCCCACGCCACGGTCGTCGTATCGCAGAACTGCGATCCCATGCCGGGTCAGATGGTCCGCGAGCACGAGGAAAGGCTTGTGGCCGAGGAGTGACTCGTCACGGTCCTGAGGCCCCGACCCGCTGACCAGGACGGCGGCTGGAAACGGGCCGTCACCCTCGGGAAGAGTCAGGGTGCCGGCAAGGGTGACCCCACCCACCGCATTGTCGAACGAAAGGTCCTCGACGACGTACGGAACGGGCAGCGTCGGCTCCTGAGGCCGGGCGGGTCGGGACGGGGCACGGTCCGACCGGGACAGCTCCATCGGAAAGGGCTGGCCCGCTTGGGTGAAGGTCCCACTCACCGTCCTTCCGTCTGCGCTCAGCGTCCCTTCGTACGCTCCACCACCCGGAACGGGGAAGGTCAGGCGAAGCGTGCCGTCTTCCACCGAAACGGTGGTCAGCGGTATCCCCGTCGCACCCTGGGCCGGTACGTCCATCGAGCCGCTGAGGGTGCCCTCGTCCGTGACGTCGAGATGAAAGACGATGTCGAGTTGTTGTGGCCCGGCGACGAGCGTTCCACGCCACGTCCCGACCACACTCGAGTCCTGCGCCGAAGCTCCCGACGGTCCCATCGCGAATGCGGCCAGCGTCGTCACCATGAATCCATTCATCACGCATCCGAGTTTCGACATGCCGGCTCCTGACAATGATCGTTCGGCGGCCGGTCGGCCGCTCCGGTCCCCGCGGGAGGCGGGCGCGGCCATCGTCACCGGTCGGTCCGATTCGTACCGGCAACGTCGATCGCGGGGCCACGACGCGAAAGCCCCGCCGGCGTGACGTGCCGGCGGGGCTCGGTGGTCGTGGTTCGAAACGGTGGGCTCAGAGCGTCTCCAGCATGTGGAAGACCTCCGTGCCGTTCTTGAACCAGTGCTCACGGAAGGGGCGGGGCGATACCTCGTGGCGAAGCAGGTCGTCGGTAATTGGATGCGTGAAGAGGGTCATCTGGCCGGCCTCGTTCTCGTGCACCGTGTAGTCACCGCTGATCTGGAGCGTGGTCCGCAGCCGCTCCTCCCCGTTCATCATGAAGCCCTGCAGCAGATGCGTGGTCGTCTCCCACGCGCCCGGTGTGATGCTCAGGTCCAGGATCGGGGCCTCACCGCCGAATACCCGGATGCGCAGCCGCTCATCGGTCTCGATGAACTGTGCGTCGATCGACTCGTCGTGGTACGGGAAGTGGAAGCGCTCGGCCTTGATGCGTCGTGCCTCTTCGGAGGAGGTGGCAGCAAGGAAGGGATAGAACCCCGCCTTCGCGTGCTGTCCCCACTGGGCCACCATCGGTGGCACGACTACGGAGAACATCATCTCCGTATATGGCCCGACGACCGAATCGTCGAAGAGGAACGCCGTGATGGACAAGACGCTTCTCTGATGCGTCACCTCGATCGGCTCCAGATGCTCAGGCAGAAGGGCCCGGGCATCCGAGGTCGCCATGTCGAAGAAGGCACTGACCCCCGTATGGAAGCGGTAGCTCCCGATTACGGACATACGTCGTAGCGTCGAAGGACCTTGATGATCTTCTCCGCACCTTCTTCGAGGTCCTCTTTCGTATGGGCCGCCGAGATGGACATGCGGAAGCGTGATTTGTGCTTTCCGACGGCGGGGTACTTCACCGGGTTGATGAAGACACCCTCCTGGAAGATCTCCTCGCCCATCTGGAAGACCCGGGCGTCGTCCCGGACCATGATCGGGATCACCTGTGACGTGGAGTCGCCCATCGGGACCTGAGCGTCGCCGAGCAACTTCTGCATGTACGCGACGTTCTCGAAGAGCTGCGTACGCAACTCGGGCTCGTTGCGCGCGAGCTCGAGTGCCTTGCGCAGACCGGCCACGACGACCGGGGACAACGCACAGGAGAAGAACCGCGAACGGGAGAAGCCACGCAGGTAGTTGATCAGCTGGTGGGACCCGGCGATGTAGCCGCCCTGGCCACCGAGGCTCTTGGAAAAGGTCCCCAGGTGGATGTCGATGGCGTCGTCGAGGCCCTGATCCTCAGCCACTCCCTTACCGTGTTCGCCGAAGAGGAAGGCTGAGTGCGCCTCGTCGATCATCAGCCTCGCCCCGTGCTTCCGGCAGACCTCGACCAGTTCTGCCAGGGGTGGCGTATCACCATCCATCGAATAGACACCTTCGACGATCACGAGCTTCTTGCCGTCGAAGCCTTTAAGCTTGCGATCCAGGTCGTCGGCACGGTTGTGCCGGAAGAAGCGGGACTTCGCCTTCGACAGGATCATCCCGTCGACGATCGACGCGTGTGCGTACTGATCCGCGACGATCAGATCACCCGAACGCATGAGCCCCGCGATCGTGCCGACGTTGGCGCTGTACCCGGTCGGGAAGATCATGGCGGCTTCGGTGCCCTTGAAGTCGGCGATCTCTTTCGCGAACTGCTGGTGCAGGGCAGTTGTTCCGCTCAGAATCGGGGAGCCGGAGGAGCCTCCACCGTACAGATCGGCCGCGTCCTTGATCGCCTGCTTTACCTCGTCCCGATAGGACAGCCCCAGGTAGTTGTACGAGGCGAAGTTCACGAGTCCGCGTCGGATCTCTCCGGTCTTCGTGTCCTCAACGTCGACCCGCGTACCCGGTGCGGAGTGGAGCGGCAGTTCGTAGAGGTAGTACCCGGCCGGCTTGACCTCGCGCCACCAGTCGTCGAAGGGTTCGAGCAGGGCAAACGCGTCGGACCCCGCACCGAAGTAGAAGTTGGTGTAGTCGTACTCCATCGCCCCCGGCGTGGCGGGTGCATCCGATTCGGTCTGTTCACCCATGTCGACGCGCCGTGTTGCGGGACGAGTGCCCATGTCCTTCATGGTCTTGGCCATATCGTTTATCGATCTGATACAGAGACTGTTCAAGGGAACCCCCAATCTCCCCAGAACAACCCTGATCATCAAGGAGAAAATCGTGCTTGGAGACTGGTGGGATCGAGCCCGCTCGTGGGCCCCTCCGCTGGATTGGACGCGGGTTCATTCGATCGATGCACATACCGAGGGAGAACCGCTTCGCGTCATCGTCGCCGGGTTTCCCGATCTCGCGGGCGAGACGGTGCTCGAACGACGCCGTGATGCCCGGGAATTCCACGATCACCTTCGGCGCGCGCTGATGTGGGAGCCCCGGGGTCATGCGGACATGTACGGATGCGTGGTCATGCCTCCCGTGACCGACGAAGCACACCTCTCGGTCCTTTTCACACACAACGAGGGCTTCAGCACGATGTGCGGTCACGGCATCATCGGCGTGGCCACTGTTCTCGTCGAATGTGGGCTGGTGGAACGAGAGGGAGACGAGGTCGAGATCGGGATCGACACGCCGGCCGGCTTTGTTCGGGCCCACGCGGAGGTCTCCGCCGACGGTCGGGTTGATCGCGTCCGCTTCGAGAACGTCCATTCGTTCGTGGAGCGTCTGGATGCGACGATCGACGTCGCTGGGCTGGGAACGGTCCGGTACGACCTGGCGTTCGGTGGCGCCTACTACGCCTATGTGGACGCAGCGGAACTCGGGGTCGCGCTCGTGCCCGAGGAGGCCGGGCGATTGATCGACGTCGGGCGCCGTATCAAGGATGCGGTTCAGGCGCAGGATCCTCCGTCCCATCCCGAGGACGCGGACCTCGGCTTCATGTACGGCACGATCTTCGTCGGCGCAGCACTCGCTCAAGGGAATCATTCCCGGAATGTCTGCGTGTTCGCGGACGGTGAAGTGGATCGATGCCCGACGGGGACCGGGGTCAGTGGCCGGCTTGCCATCCATCATTCGCGAGGTGAACTCCACGCCGGTGAGTCGATCCGGATCGAGAGTATTCTCGGGACGTGTTTCGATGGCCGCGTTCTGGACGAGGTCGAGGTGGCGGGGCGAGACGGGATCATGCCGGAGGTCGCGGGGCGGGCGTGGATCACGGGGCGGCATGAGTTCCTCATCGCGCCGGACGACCCGCTGCGGGAGGGCTTTCTCATGCGGTGACGGCCGCCCCGTATTTCTCGCGGCGCGTGGCAACGACGGCGGTTCGCACACGCTCGAAAAGGAGGTGCGCACCGGTGGAGAGAGCCGTAGTGTGAGGCCGTTCGATCTCGATCACGACCTCCATGCGGAGTCCTCAGTCATGAGCAAGCCTCAGTCGGCCGAAAGCCACGCGATGACGGTGCCCATGTACCACTATGTGACCTTCAGTCTGATCTTCATTCCGACGGTCTACTTCATGTACGTCTCGGTCACCGCTTTTTCGGTCCAGTCCGCGATGACCGCGACGTTCGCGGTTGGAGTGGTTTTCGCCACGGTCTTCGCCCGGCTCTTTCCGCTGGGTGTCCAGGATCGCGTGATTCGCATGGAAGAGCGTCTCCGACTGGCTCGGGTGCTTCCGGCAGAGATGCACGGAGACATCGAGTCGATCACAACAGGGATCCTGATCGGGCTCCGGTTCGCGCCCGACGAGGAACTGGAAGATCTCGTGCGTCGTGTGCAGAGCGGTGAGCTCTCGGATCGAAAGGCGGTGAAGATGGCCGTGAAGAACTGGCGAGCAGACCATCATCGCATCTGAAGCTCCGGAGGCGTCGGAGGCGTCGGAGGCGTCGCTCCCCGCGGTCCTGTTGCACGGATTCACCGGGTCGTCCCGCTCGTGGGGCGACCCGGTCGTACATGGCCTGAGGTCCGCCGGTATCGAACCGCTACCCCTGGATCTTCCGGGTCACGGTGCCCGTCGGGACATGCCGTCCGGGACGATAACCCTGGCCGATACCCTGGTCGCTCTCGACGCGCAGACGGAGCATCTCGACCGATTCGATCTCGTCGGGTACTCCATGGGTGGACGCATCGCGCTGCACGTGGCCCTCGCTCGACCCGAACATGTGCGTCGCCTCGTGCTGGAGTCGGCCTCCCCGGGTCTCGACACCGAGAGGGGGCGCGCAGAACGACGGGCCGAAGATGAAGCGCTCGCCGATTGGATCGAGGAGAAGGGTGTCGCCGCGTTCGTCGAGCACTGGACAACGCTCCCGCTCTTCGAGTCGCACCGAGCGCTGTCTCCAGAGACGAAGGAGCGTATTCGGCGCCTGCGCATGGAGAATCGTGCGGCTGGCCTCGCCGGGGCGCTTCGGGGCCTCGGGACGGGTGCGCTTCCCGGGCTGTGGGGTCGGCTCGACGAACTGGCGTGCCCAGTGCTTCTCATCGCCGGGGCTCTGGACACGAAGTTCGTCCGCATCGCGCGAGAGATGGCTCCATCGATCCAGAACGTGCGCCTGGAGGAGATCGATGGGGCGGGCCACACCATTCACCTCGAGGCTCCGCAGGCGTGGCTGGACGTCGTCCGTCCCTTCCTCGGCGCTCGAGGTTCGCTTCGATGACGCCATCCCCGCCCCCGGAGGCAGAGACCGCGCTGGTGGCCGAGGGCGATCGGATGGTCATCTACCTCGCGATCCTGATGGCCCTGTTCCTGGCAGCCCTCGACCAGACCATCGTGTCGACTGCGCTCCCGAGTATGGTCGAAGATCTCCAGGGGATCGACCGATACGCGTGGGTTGCCACGGCATATCTGCTCGCATCGACTGCTCTCGCGCTCGTGTACGGCAAGTTGGCGGATACCTACCCCCGCAAGCACGTGACGCTCGGGGCTGTCGGCCTCTTTCTGGGCGGCTCCGTCCTGTGCGGTCTGGCAGGGGAGTTTGGAGCCCTGCCTCTTCTGGGCGATGGAATGACACAGCTCGTCATCTTTCGCGGTATTCAGGGGGCCGGAGGCGGCGGTCTCTTCGCGATGACCTTCATCGTGATTGCGGATCTTTTCACACCGGCCGAGCGAGGTCGTTACCAGGGACTGGTCGGAGCCGTCTTCGGCATCGCCTCGGTGCTTGGGCCACTGGTCGGGGGTTTGCTGACTGACCATGCGGGTGGTCTGATCCCCGGGGTCGAGGGCTGGCGCTGGGTCTTCTACGTCAACGTTCCGGTCGGCGCCCTGGCGGTGTGGTTCATCGTACGGCGCATGCCCCGACTCGAGCCGCAGGGTGACCGGACGCCGCCTGACCTCGTCTCTGCCGCGTTACTCCTCGGCGGCCTGATCCCGGTCATTCTCGCGCTTCAGATCGACAAGCGTCGCTACCCATGGCTACCCGGCTTCGGAGGGGACGTGACCGGGCTGGCCGCCTGGACGACGCTCGCGTTGACTCTCTTCGGTCTGGTGGTGTTGATCCTCTTCGTTCAGCGCAGTCGCACATCACGCAGCCCGATTCTCGATTTTCGTCTGTTCGAGAACGACGTCTTCAGGACCGCCAACTTCGCCACGTTCTTCTTCGGCGCTTCGTTCATGTCTGTGACGATCTTCCTGCCGCTCTATCTGGTGAACGTGACGGGTGTGACCGCGACTCGCGCTGGTGCGGCATTGATTCCGTTCTCCATGGGCATCGTCTTTGCGGCGACCTATGCGGGTCAGGCCGCGGTCAGAATCGGATACCGAAAGCAGATCGTAGGCGGCGGGATCCTTTTCACGGTCGCGTCGGTTCTCCTGGCGAACATGGGTGCGGACGAGCCCTACCCGCGGGTCGTCGCGTACATGGTACTCGCAGGCTTCGGCATCGGGCCGTCCATGCCCCTGTTCACTCTGGCGATTCAAAACGCCGTCGACGTCCGATTTATTGGTCAGGCGACCAGCGCGTCCCAGTTCTTTCGTCAGACCGGAGCGACCGTGGGAGCCGCACTCATGGGAACGGTGCTGGGCACGACGCTGGGCATCGCCTTTGCCGCCCTGGAACTTCCAGTCGAGATGACGGACACTCCGGGCGCTTCGGCGGAGGCATTCGTGTCGACCGGCGGCGCCGAGCTACCCGAGCGGATCCGAGAGGCATTCGATCGCTCTGCGGCATCGGCAGCGACTCCTTCGGAGGCGGGACAGATCCGGGCGGACGGGGAGCGGATCGCGACAGAAACGGGTGCCGCGATTCGCAGCGCGTTCGCGCAGGCGACGAGCAGGATCTACTGGCTGACTGCGGTCCTTGTCGTGGTGGCGACGGCGCTGTCGACCCGCATACCGGAGCTGCCGCTGCGAACCACGCACGATCGGGCGTCTCTCCGAGCGTCGATGCCGACGAGCATGAACGACGAGTGACGTGGCTCGACCGAAGTCCGAGCGGATCAGATATGCACCGTCACGAAGAATTATCTGGCCGAATTCCTGTCCCTCGTACAGCTTGAATCAGCTCGATTGGGGGACACGCCGGAGGAGTCCGAGAGATGGTGAAGAAACTGATCATGATGCTGTTCGTGCTGCTCGCCGTCGGCATGGCGGTACCGAGCACGCGGGCGCAGATCGAGGCGAACGCGATCCAGCCGGTGATGGACGAGATCGGCAACCGCATCGTTCCCGGTCGCCTCGAGGCGATGGCGGATCAGCTCGACGTTCGGCTCCAGAGGGCCGAGGGACTGCCCAGCAACTTCGAGGGCTGGTTGCGCCGCGACTTTTCGAGTTCGGAGTTGGACCCCTGGGACAACTTGTATTACCTGCAACCGAACCGCAGAGGCTACACGGTCGGTTCGATGGGACCGGACGGCGTGCAGGGAACGGAGGACGACACGACAGTCAGTCGTGACTTCCCGCGGAGGCCCTAGGACCCGAGCGGGGTCACCTCGAGCTTCGAGATGTGCAGGTTGAGGCCGTGGTTGACCCTGAACCCGAAGGTTCCGTCTACCGGCACCTCGCTCCTCGAGAGCTCCTCGACACGGTCACCGTTCACGTAGAAGCGGACGCGGTCTCCCTCGGCCTCGATCGCCAGTACGTTCCTCACCGAGGCGTCCTCGCCGCGATCAGCGTATGAGAGGATCGAGTTGTGGCCGGTCCAGGGCCGCACGGTGGGGGCGTCGGCGCCCTCTCGCCGTTTGATGATATACTGCCCGCCATTTCGCATCAGGAAGTACGTGTACTCCTGACCGGCTCCCTGCAGGTCGCTGCCGCCGACGAAGATCCCGAACGCCTCTCGCCGCTGGCCCGGGTCGAAGAGGAAGACCTCCATCTCCGCCCGGAAGTCACCAGACGCGGTGTTGTCCGGGTGATAGAAGATTCCGGCCGGTCCAGTCGTAACATGCCAACCAGGAGGCATCCCCACGAACATGTCGAGCTGCGACTCCGATGCGTCGGGATTGTCGAAGCGCGTCATCCACCCCTCGGGCCGCTCCAGATCCTGAGCGGCGATAAGTTGGGCACTCGCGAAGAGGGCGACGAGGATCGAAGCGATCGGGAGAGTACGTCGGAGCATCGGGATCTCCTGGCCAGGAGGCGGGTGGAGTGGCGAAGCTCGGAATCCGGATGCGCACTGTCAATTCGATCCGCTTGCCTCGCGACGAGGGCTGGTACTGATTGAAGCGGGGATTGATCGGGAGTGATGAAGATGGAGCCGACCGTGACCGAGCCGAACGACGACACACCGTCAACGCAGGCATCGCAGCTGCCCATCCGCCAGTTCGGCGATGACGAGGTAACGAGGATCCTGCAGAAAGCCGCCGAGCTGCAGGAGCAGTCGGTGGCGAACGCGAGTGGCGTGTCGGACGGCCTGACGCTCGAGGAGCTGCGCCAGGTCGCTCTGGAAGCCGGAATCGATCCGAGGTTCGTGGACCAGGCCGCCACGAAGGAGGCCGCCCCACTCCATGGCCGGGGAGAATACTGGGCCGGTGCGCCGTATAACTGGGAAGTCCAGGCGTCGGTGCCGGGGGAGATCCAGGACGCAGACCGCGAGCGGATCCTGTACGCGATCCGCTCGGAGATGGGTCAGAAGGGAGAGCTGGACTACGTCTTCGGACGCATGGAGTGGTCGTTCAATGACGGGGTCGGTCCGGTGATCATCGGTCTGTCCAGCAGGGATGGTCGCACCGAGGCGACGGTGCACGCCGCACGGCTTCAGGAGGCGCAGCTGCTTCACGGACTCGGGGTGCCGTTCACGGGTATCTTCGGCGGTGCCATCGTGGCCAAGGCGTTCGGGCTCTCGGGGCTCGCGGTCCTTCCGTTGATAGGGAGTATCTCGCTCGTGTCGTTCGGAGTGATCCGCATGGGGTGGAAGGCGAGGGCTCGATGGTGGGAGCGCAAGGTGCGAGACGTTCTCGACCGGATCATGACGATCGTGACGGACGTCGCGGTCGTGCCCCCTCTGGATGAGCACCCGATCCCGCTCGGCAAGCCTCTCGAGGATATCGAGACGCTCTGATGCCGCTTCACGCGGGCCGGTCCACGCCCACGCGGGAAGGTGTGTTCACCCCCTACGCCCGATACGTTGAGCGTCCAGACCACGACCACCGACGGGGGAGCAGCTGAAGATCGCGGACGGCGGGGCAGCCACCGGGCAGGCGCAGTTGACCTCCGTATCGTGTTCGGCCGGAAGCGAGGATGGTTTTCCGTTCTCCGTCCCTGCCGTCGCGTCGCTGGAGACGCTGGACCTGGATGCGCCCGTGAGCGTCTTCGTCGGGGAGAACGGCTCCGGCAAATCGACCGTGATGGAGGCGCTCGCGATCGCGTGCGAGCTGCCTGCGGTTGGCTCGGCCCGACCCGTCGCGGATCCGACTCTCGAACGTCAGCGCGCACTGGCTCGCCGACTCCGACTCACCTGGCGTAATCGGGTGCGGCGAGGGTTCTTCCTCCGCGCCGAGGATTTCTTCGGTTTTCAGAAACGACTCGCGGCTCAGAGGGCGGAGCACGAGTCCGAGATCGAACGCATCGACGTCGAGCTCGGGGAGTCCTCCGAATACGCTCGGCGGCTCGCCAAGGGGCCTCATCGTTCCTCCATCAGCGAGATCGAACATCGATACGGTCGCGACCCGGACGCCCGGTCTCATGGAGAGGCATTCCTCAACCTTTTTCAGGCACGGCTCGCACCTCGAGGACTCTTCCTGCTCGATGAACCAGAGGCTGCCCTGTCGCCGCAGAGTCAGCTCGGCTTTGTCGCCATGATTCGCGATGCGGTCGGCCTCGGGGGACAGTTCGTCATCGCGACGCACTCGCCGATCCTCATGGCGATTCCCGGAGCGCGGATCTACTCGTTCGACGACGGCGCCATCACACGGGCGTCGTACGACGATCTGTCTTCGGTCACACTCATGCGGGACTTCCTGCAGGCGCCCGAGCGGTATCTGCGGATGATCTGGGAGGAGGACGAGTGACGGGCGAGCAGTCGGAGCCGATAGACACTGCAGTGCCGCGCGAAGAGTCCTCCGATGGGCCGCGCGTCTCCGATCGAGAGGCGGGGTTCGAGGTCCTCGACCATTTCGAGCGCTTCAGTCAGAAGAACGACATCTATTCCAGGGCGTTCTGGGACCCGGAGGTCCGTTCCGAGCGAACGGACCGGTTCTTCGAGACGTACCGCACGCCTCTGAAGACGTGGAAGAAGGCGGAGGGGTTCCGGCAGAAAGATTACGCCCTCAGGAACGCCTCATGGCACCTCCCGGACATCTTCGCCGAACTCAAGGAGACCGAGAATCGTCGCGAGGGCTTTCTCGATCCGTTTACGGTCCATCGCGACGGACCCGAGGAGCGGGTTCCGGTGGAGTCACCGGCGGAGATGTCGCGGGAGATCAAGCACGTGGGCAAGGTGTTCGGCGCCGACCTGGTCGGGATCACCGAGTACGATCACCGTTGGGTGTACACCCACGCCTACTCCCGACTCGGTGAGACGGAAAAGCCGCAGGAGCTTCCGCCGGATCTACCGAACGTCATCGTGATCGCGCAGCAGATGGACCGTGGTCTGATTGATACCGTCCCGTCGGCGTTGAGCGGGACGGCCACCGGAGTAGGGTATTCGCATGATACCCTCGTCTTGCTCGGCCTGGCGCAGTATGTGCAGAACCTGGGCTACCGTGCCGTGGCGACGATGAACGATACGGCGCTCGCCATTCCGCTCGCGTTGAAAGCTGGCCTGGGCGAGTACGGCCGGCACGGTCTCCTGATCACCGAAGAGTTCGGACCCCGCGTGCGTATCGGGAAGATCTTCACGGATCTGCCCCTCGAGCCGGACCGTCCGAAGTCGTTCGGTGTGCGGGCCTTCTGTGAGATATGCCGGCGCTGCTCCGATGCGTGTCCGGTGAGCGCGATCCCCGACGGGCCGCCGACCGACGAGATCTACAACCGGTCCAACATCATCGGGGTGAAGAAGTGGACGGTCGACGCAGAACCCTGCTTCCGCTTCTGGTCCAACCAGAACTCGGACTGCTCGATATGCGTGCGGGTCTGTCCGTACAATCGGGACTTTTCGAAGCCGATCGCACGCGCGTGGCGCTGGCTTGCCGGCACCCCTCTGCGCAAAGTGGCACTCTGGCTGGCAGATCGGTTTGCACCGGGCAGCCGGGTCGATCCCGGTGACTGGTGGACCTCGGGGAGGAGTGAATGACGGACGGAAAGGCGGCGAGTCCAGCCGCCTCGGAGGCGACGCAAGGACACGGGTTCGGGACGGCACCGGTGTTCCTGGCCAGCGTCAGCACGATTCTGGGTGCGGTCATGTTCCTGCGCTTCGGCTATGCCGTCGGGCACACCGGACTCGCCGGCGCGATCCTCATCATTCTGCTCGGACACCTCGTCACGATCCCCACGGCGCTCGCCATCGCCGAGATCGCGACCAACCGACGGGTCGAGGGCGGTGGTGAGTACTTCATCATCTCTCGGTCCTTCGGCATCACGATCGGCGGCGCCATCGGGATCAGCCTCTACCTGTCGCAGGCGATCTCGGTCGCCTTCTACATGATCGCGTTCGCGGAAGCGTTCCAGCCGTGGGCTCCCCAGTTCCAGGAAGCGCTCGGTATCGCCTTTGACCCCCGGTACGTCTCGCTTCCGGCGACGCTCATGCTCGTCGGGGTCGTCCTCAGGAAGGGGGCGGATCTGGGGGTGAAGGCGTTGTGGGTGGTGGCGAGCGTGCTCGGGCTCTCCCTCGCGATGTTCTTCGCGGGCTCGGGCCCGGCGTCCATACAGCCGGAGTCGGTCAGCGTCTTCTCGGATCTCAATGATCCCGACGCGTTCATGCTGGTGTTCGCGATCGTCTTCCCGGCGTTCACCGGCATGACTGCCGGAGTCGGGCTGTCGGGGGACCTCGCCGAGCCCAGGCGATCGATCCCGATGGGCATCATGATGGCGACGCTGACCGGCATGGTCGTCTACATCCTGGTCGTCGTGAAGCTGGCGTCCTCCGTGTCGGCCGAGGAACTGGCCGACAACTATCTGATCATGAGCGAGATCGCGGTGTGGGGTCCGATCATCCCCATCGGGCTCGCATGTGCGACCATTTCGTCGGCCATCGGGTCGATTCTGGTCGCGCCCCGAACCCTGCAGGCGCTCGGCAGTGACGCGGTGATCGCCAGACCGCGCATGAACGCCTTCGTGGCCGAGGGGGTCGGCGAAGCCAACGAGCCTCGGAACGCGACGCTCGTCACGTCGGCGATCGCCTTCGTCTTTGTCCTCCTCGGGAACGTCGACATGGTCGCCCGTATCGTGTCGATGTTCTTCATGGTGACGTATGGGGCCCTGTGTGCCATCTCGTTCCTGGAGCACTTTGCGGCTCGACCGTCCTACCGCCCGAGCTTTCGGTCCAAGTGGTATCTGAGTCTCATCGGGGCGGTGATGTGCCTCATCCTGATGCTCCAGATGGACCTCCTCTTCGCAATGGGTGCCATTCTCCTCATGGCCGGCCTGTACGAGGTCATTCGAAGGGGCCGCCAGGGTCAGGACGATCTCGCTCAGATCTTCCAGGGCGTGATGACTCAGCTGACCCGGCACATGCAGATCCGGCTGCAGAAGATGCCACCGGACGACTGGCGGCCGAGCGTGATCTCGATTTCATCACGGACGTTCGATCGATCGGCTCCCCTTCAGTTCCTCGAGTGGCTTTGCCACCGCTACGGCTTCGGGACGTACTTCCACCACATCGAGGGACGCCTGGACGAGGAGAACTACGAGGCCAGCCAGGAAGTGCGGGATCGGCTGATCCACGCGATGGATCAGCGGAAGGGCGCGATCTACATGGACGCGGTCATCAGTCCTTCGATGACATCGGCTCTGGGTCAGGGGCTTCAGATGCCCGGGATCTCAGGGATGGAGAACAACGGGCTGCTGCTCGAGTTCGGGCGGCATGACCCGCCTGAGGTGCTCGAGGAGGTCGTGGACGGCATGCTGATGGCGGGTGTGCCGCACATGGATCGGCTCGTCCTTCGGCACGGCGACAACTTCTTCGGCACGCGAAAGAGCATCCACGTGTGGCTCACGTGGCATGACGCTCGGAACGCGAACCTGATGATCCTGCTCTCGTACATCCTGCTCGGTCATCGGGACTGGCAGGGAGCCGAGGTGAGCCTCTTCGCGGCATATCCGCGGTCCGAGGTCAAGGAGCGTCGTGAGGAGATCCACCAGATGATCTCGGAGGGACGCCTCCTGATCAGTGAGAAGAACGTTCTCGTGATCCCGACCGACGACTCGATCGATTTCGAGCGCCTGGTCGAGGCGCGCTCAGCCGAGGCCGATCTGGTCATGGTGGGCTTTGCAGACCACCGGCTGCGCCAGCGTCGAGGTGACGTCTTCCTCCGGTTCCCGGACCTGCGCGACGTCCTCTTCGTCTCCGCGGAGGAGACGATCTTCATCGACTGACCCCGCGTTCGCGGGCGAAGCGCCTCACCGCGCCCATCACGGCGACGGACGTCAGAGCCATGGTGACCGCGATCGAATTGAAGACGATGTCCCGAGGATCGAAGACACGGTTCGGTACGAATCTCTGAACGACCTCGTCGATGATGCCGAGCGAGATCGCGAGAATCAGGGCGATGGGCCAGGGACGAAGGGTCGCCTGGCGCGTGCGACGCCGTTCCGAGAGCGCCTCGAAGGCGAGGATCGCCACGATCCCGTACTCGAAGAGATGTGTGCGCTCCTCAGGTGAGAGTCCGGAGCGGACGAGGACCATCACGTAGGCGGAGGCAATCCCGATCGCGGCAACCGACTCGAGCACGCCTCGCCTTCGTCGGCGCCAGAGACCGACGGCGATCACTGCGGCGATCAGGCTGACGGCGCCGGACGCCGCGACGAGGATCCCCCGGTCCCGTAATGCCGACGCAAGGATCTGAGCGGGCCCGAGCGTCGACCAGATGGTGAACTGGACCAGACCGAGGGCGACCCACAGCCTCACCTCGCGAGTGGGCAGCGCGTCCGAGGCGGGCTCGCCTGCGACCAGCCAGGGCACGACGAGCATCACGACGAGGAAGAGGCTCATCGTAACGAGCGCGACGACGGCTTCGTTCCCGATCACTCCCTCCGCATGGCCTCCAGCACGCGGTTCGTGTCAGCGTCCGACGGGAGCCCCCATCCTTCCTCGTACCCGAAGACGTCGAGGAGCGAACGACTGCCGAAGTGCCCGTCGAGCACTTCCATGTGTTTGGCTGTGAGAAGCCCGGGATGTTGCACGCCGCATGCCTGACTCAGCCGAGTAAGCTCCTTGCGAAGCGCGATGACGTAGTTCGCCAGCCGTGCGGCCTTGTCCGACGGGTCGAGTCCGCGGACGAGCCATGGGTTCTGCGTCGCAACGCCCGTGGGGCAGCGTCCGGTATGACAGCGCTGAGCCTGGATGCACCCGATCGCCATCATGGCTTCGCGCGCGACGGCGACCATGTCGACGCCAAGGCAGAAGCTCATGAGTGCGGTTTCCGGAAAACCCAGCTTTCCGGCTCCGATCCACACGACCCTCTGGTGTACGTCCCGTTCGGCGAAGATCCGGTAGACGCGACTGAACCCGACCTTGAACGGCAGGGCGACGTGATCGCTGAAGGCGAATGGCGCGGCTCCCGTTCCTCCCTCACCGCCGTCGATGGCGATGAAGTCCACCCCCCGGTCTTCGGCGGCCATCCGGTCGGCGAGCTCTTTCCAGAAGCCGAGGAGTCCGACGGCAGACTTGATGCCGACCGGGCGCCCCGTCGTATCCGCCAATTCCTCGACAAAGTCGAGCAGTTCATCGGCCGACGAAAACGAGCGGTGCCCGGACGGGCTGATCACGGTCTGGCCGACCGGCACGCCCCGGATCCGGGAGACCTCCGCGGTGACCTTCTCACCCGGGAGGACGCCTCCAAGGCCGGGCTTGGCCCCCTGGCTCAACTTGATCTCGATCGCCTTCACGGGGTGGGCCTCGACCTTTCGTTTGCACTCGTCCAGATCGAACGCTCCATCGGGTGTGCGTGCCCCGAAGTAACCCGTACCGAGCTGCCAGATCAGATCACCACCGTGCAGATGATGAGGGGAGATGCCACCCTCGCCCGTGTTGTGCAGGCAGTCCGCGATCGCGGAGCCTCGATTGAGTGCTTCGACCGCCGCCGAGGACAGTGATCCGAAGCTCATGCCGCTAATGCTCACGACCGAGCTGGGTCGGAACGCATGCGCTCTGCCGCGGTGACCGCCGAGAATCTTGGCACATGGCAGCGGATACCCGTCGGCCGGCTGGTCATCGACAGGGCGACCCAGAGTCTGATGCTTGATGATCAGATAGTTGGGTGATCGTTCGAGATCGTCGTCCGTGCCGAACCCGGTGTAGTTGTTCTGCTTCTTGGCGGAGGCGTACACCCAGCTTCGGTCGTCCCTCGAAAAAGGCAGTTCCTCGTTGTTGGACGTCACGATGTACTGCCGAAGCTCGGGACCGATCCTCTCGAGCATGTACCGGAAATGGCCGACGACCGGAAAGTTTCGGAGGATCGCGTGCTTCTTCTGTGTGACGTCGTAGATCGCCACCAGCACGAGTACGGCGACGACGGCATGGATCCAGGTCACGGGAGCCCCTCGGGAAGCGAAGATCGTCGAGGCGAAGGTATGTCGGACGGCGCTCGGACGTCGACCATGGCGCGCGGCCACCGTACGTTCCGGGCGTACGGTCGCGCCGTCGGGCGCGGCATCAGTTCGTCCATCACGATCATGCCAACCATGCTCTTCATGCTGAGACGGGCCCTGGGTCCGGGCATCGCCTGCGTCACCGCCGTGGCGACCGCCGCACTTCCGGCCGCTGCGCAGACGGATGTGCCCCACGGTTCGGCGTCGTCGATCGAGGCCGGGGTCGACTACCGCGTTTACGACCGAAGCGGTCAGCCCACGACGCTTGCTGCCATCGTCGATGGTGCGATGGGTGATGAGGTGCTTCTCGTCGGCGAGGAGCATGACGATATGGTCGGGCACACGTTCCAGACGCTGTTGCTCAATGAGGTCGTGAGACGAGTCGGGTCGGGGTCGGGGCGTACGGTGGTACTGTCCCTGGAGATGTTCGAGCGCGACGTACAATACGTGCTCGACGAGTATCTGGATGGCCTGATCTCGGAGACGCACTTCCTGCGCTCCTCCCGTCCGTGGGACGAGTACGAGGAGCGCTATCGGGCGTTGGTGGAGCACGCTCGGGCATTCGGTCTTCCGGTCGTTGCTGCCAATGCTCCGCGGCGGTACGTAAACCGGGTGACCCGCGAGGGGCCGGCGTCACTCATGGAGTTATCCGAGCAGGCGCGCCGGTATCTACCGCCGCTCCCGTACCCGGGGCCCTCGGACCGATATCGGGCTCAGTGGGATGCTCTCATGACCGAGGCGATGCTCGGGATGCGTTCGACGCCGGACTCCCTCGGCTCGAGCGATGCGGACGATCAGGGCGAGGCGCCCCCACGTGCCGAACTCAACCCCAATGCGATCTACTCGCAGGCCCTCTGGGACGCATCGATGGGGCATGCGATCACCGAGGCTCTGGTCACCCACATCGACGGCTTCGTGGTCCACATGGCGGGATCGTTTCACGTGGAGAAGGGGACCGGGATTCTGGAGCGGATCGCCGACTATCGACCCGGGACGCGTGTCACCACGCTGGTCATGACGAAGGTCGACGACATCGATGCGTGGTCCGAGGAGCGCCACGCTTCCCTGGCCGACTTCGTCGTACTCACCAGAATGCCGGTGTCGACCGGGGGACACTGAGGCCTTCGGTCAGCCTCGGGCGCGCCGGATCGCCCGTGCCGGTACGGGGACGCGTCAGTCCCGTGGACCGACGCGCCAGAGCGGCAGGTTGATTCCGATCGCCGCGGAGTTGGGCTGATACGACGTATCGTTCAGGAACGTCCACCGGAGCACGAATTCGACCTGTACCCGGCCGAGGTTGGTCTTGCCGCCCCCGAACGCATTGAAGCCGAAGAATGTCTGGCGCGGATCTCCGAGATCCGACCCGATGACCGAGTCCCGCCAGCCCAGGCCACCACCGGCGAACACACCACCCCGCGCGCCACCCGGTACCCAGGCCGCGTCGAGGTTGTACTGGTACTCCTTCGTCCCCGGCAGGAAGACGGCTTCGACACTGGGGTACAACTCGAAGGTTCCACTCCGCACGACGGGAACGCGCACGTGGGCACCAAGAATCTCTCCATTCGCGCGGGAGTCCCAGCCGATCTTGGCTCCGATCGCGACGGGCGCCCACCGCGGGGCCTCCTCGACCTGGCGACCACGCCGAACCTGAGCGTCGAGCGCGGACGGCACGGTCAGAAGAAGAGCCGTGAGGGCGATGAGCAGTGGTCGGGTATCGTGGAGCACGGCGGAGTCGGGTCGAGGGTTCTCGGGGCACTCACAGTGTAGACGACCCGGCCGGCTTCGGTGACACAAGTGGGTCGCCACCTCAACCATACCCGTGGTCGGGCGGTCGAAGAAGGACCGGCAGCGGCACACCTCCATTCCGAGAGCTCCGACGACGGAGTTCGCCGTGCCGGATCGTACGCGGGACCGGTCGCCGCCGCCCGCGATCCGGTTGATCAGAAGGGGAAATCGAGGAGCTGACTTCGCCAGGGATGAGCATCGGCCGCTTCGACCGAGCGGATGAGGCTGCGCATTTCGTCGAGCACGTCGGCCTCGGACCCGACGTGGAGATCCCCCTGGATCATCCGGACCATCGCCGACCGATGATCCCGGCTCTCGAGGAGGTGGGTGAACGCCGGAAGCAGGCGGTAGAAGAGGCGGATGAAGTCGTCCCAGATGGCCGCGCCGGTCAGGATTCGATCCTCGTACGGCTCGAAGGCGGATCGACTGGTGTCACCTGACTCGATCGCTGCCCGGACGCGTTCCGCGGCGTCGCGCGCCGCGTGCATGGCGACGCTGACCCCGGAGGAGAAGATCGGGTCGATGAAGCGCGCGGCGTCGCCGATCGCGACCCAGCTATCTCCGCAAACCCGCGAGAGTCGGTAGCTGTAGTTGACCTCCCCCTTGAGGTCGTTGATACGCTTCGCCCGGCGCGTGGCTCGGGCCAGCTTGCGGTTCCTGCGCAGGCTCGCCTCAAAGAAGTCCTCGATGTCGAGTTCGGCCTCTTGATACGCCTCGCGGGACGCGACGAGACCGATCGAGGTGATTTCGTCGTCGATCGGCGCCTGCCACGCCCACCCGCGTACCTCGGGCAGGAAGAAGACGTGCGTGTAGTCCGCGGTCTTGTGGCGGCCTCGCTCGACGTCCACGTACCACGCGTGCAGGGCGAATTGATCGAAGATCGAGTGGTCCTCCCGCAGATCGAGTTGACGCCCGATCCGGGTCGTGCGCCCTGCGGCATCGACGACGACCTTTGCGTCCAGGTCGACCGTCTCGCCCCCCAATCGGGCGCGAACACCCGTGGCGCGCCCGTCTTCATCGAACACGACCTCGTCGACGCCCACACCCTGCACGACCCGGACTCCCTGCGTCTCCGCATGCTTCATCAGAAGCATGTCGAAGCGCGCCCGATCGACGTGATATGTGTACGTCTGGTCGACACCCTCCTGCGGGAAGTCGGCGTAGGCGAGGGTGACGTCGAACCCCACCGCTGGGCGATAGATCACTCCGCCCGAATGCGGAAATCCGGCAGATTCCACGAGGTCGTGAAAGCCAATCTCTCGGATGATGCGGACCGCCGACGGCATCAGCGACTCCCCCACGTGCGGCCGCGGGTGGTTCGCTTTCTCGAGCACGAGGCAGTCGATGCCTGACTGTGCGAGGTAGCAGCCCAGCGTCAACCCTGCTGGGCCGCCCCCCATGATGATGACGTCGTGCATGCCGACTGCTCCCGCGTCACAAGGTGATGTCGCCTTCGGCCACACCCTTCAGGACGTCCTGCGAGGTCACGATGCCGACGAGCTCGTCGCTTGCGACCACCAGTGCCCGGTGGATGCGCCCTCGCACGAGGAAGGCACAGAGTTCGGGCACTGGCATCTCCGGGTTCACCGCGAAGGAGACCGGAGTCATGACGTCAGACACCGTCGCGGCATCGAAGGAAGTTTCCGGGAACCGCTCCAGCAGCTCGGCCCCCTGGAAGGGCGAATCCTCGGGCAGGAAGAAGCCGTACGGATCCGCTTCGGCCAGGTCGTCGAGATCCTCCTCGTCCAGATCGGGGCCACGATCGGCCTCGGGGCGCAGATTGACCGCGCTGAGATTCATCTCGGCGTCTTCTGCGGCGAGCCGAACGAGGTCCGTCGCTGAGGCGACACCGACGACCTTTCCGTGTCCGTCGAGCACGGGCGCACCGCTGATCTCGGAATCCGCCAGAACTCGGGCCAGAGCGCGAGCCGTATCATCCGCTCGGACCGTCACCACGTCCGTCCTCATGATATCGCGTACCGTGAGCATGTTCCCCTCCTTCACGTCAAGTCGTCAGGTCAGTCGTCTTTCGAATCGGTGGGCCGATGCAGAAGGACTGGGTGATGGGAGCCGCGAAGCACCTTGTCGGCGGCGCTGCCGAGCACCGCACGACTCAGACCGGTGCGACCGTGCGTCGCCATGGCGATCATGTCCGCACCGACGGCCGACGCTTCGCTGAGCACGCCGTGGCCGGCCTGTGCATCGACGCCGACAGACGTCGTCACCCGGAGTCCGCGACGCCGCATGTTCTCGGCGTGGGCCTCGAGGTATTCCGACGCACCCGTCTTCGCGTCGTCCAGGACCTGCTGGTTCAGCTGAGCGGTATGCGGCAGATACGGGGACGCAATGTCGACCGGGTAGCTGACAACTCGAGTCAGGTGGTACGCCGAGTCGAACAGCTCACCGAATTCGGTGGCATACGCCAGGGCGTCTTCAGAGAGCTCGGAGCCGTCGAGCGAGACTAGCAGCGTCTCGAACACGTGGTCGAAGCTGTCCGCGGGGCTGGCCTCTTCGTCCGGCCGGACGATGATCACCGGCAGGGCGGTATGGCGGATGAAGCCGTCCGCCACGGACCCGAGCCACATGCGCGACAGCGCACCGCGGCCGTGGGACGCCATGACGACCAGGTCGACATCCTTGTCGCTGGCCTCGCGATCGAGCATTTCGACGGTATGCCCACTCAGGACCGCATGGGAGACTTCGCCACCCGTGTTGCCCTCAATGCGATCGAGCACGTCTTCGAGGTATTTCTGACTCCACTCCACTGCCGCTCCTTCCCACCCTTCGTATGCGAACGAAGTGACGGGTTCGAGCACTGTGACGATGTGCACGTTCGCACCGGTGCGTCGAGACACCTCCAGTGCCAGTGGAAGCGCGGCTTCAGCGAACGCGGATCCATCGAGTGGAACGAGAATCTGCCTGTACATGAGATCTCCTCGAGCTTTCGAGCACGGTGCCGTGCCTTTCCAGGCTCCTTGGGGTTAGTGTCACGCTGCGCCCTCGCGGGCGACCTTCGGACATCTACATTCTGAGCGTTCGTGATCCGGACGGATGTCGGGGGGCATGGGGCATTCAGGGTGGGGCAACGACCGGTGCGATTGTGGGAGATTTACCGACAGGGTCTCAAGTGCTCAGTATCGAGGAGTTCAAAGCGGTCTTCGACGCGGCACCCGACGGGTACGTGATCGTTGCCACGGATGGGATCATTCGTGCCATTAATCCCCGGATCGAGAAGCTGTTCGGGTGGACGTCGGACGATCTCGTGGGGCAGCCGGTGGAGGTCCTGCTGCCGGAGCGTTACCTGGACGTGCACGAGGGACATCGACGAGGCTTTTCGGAAAACCCACACAACCGTGAGATGGGCGCAGGCCTGGATCTCAGAGCTCGCCGGAAGGACGGGGGTGAGTTTCCCGTCGAGATCAGCCTCAGCCCGTGGCGCCGCGGAGACGAGGTGATGGTCATCTGCTCGGTCCGCGACGTGAGCGAGGTGCGTCGTCTTCAGGATTTCTCCGAGGGTGCGCTTCGGGCGACCGAAGACGAACGTCAGCGGATCGCGCGGGAACTCCATGACGACACGGCACAGCGTCTTGCGACTCTGATCCTTCGGGTGCGCCAGGTCGCGATGCAGAAGGATGACGAGCGACGCGCAGCGCTGTTCGACGAGATTCGGGAGGAGATCGTGGACGCCGCGGACGGGGTGCGGCGGATGGCTCGGGGCCTGCGCCCACCGGAGATCGAGGAGCTTGGTCTCGGCCCATCCCTGGTGGCCCACGCCAGGACCCTGCGCGAGTCCGGTGTCTTCATGGTCTCCATGGAGATCGAGAATGTAGAGGAATATCTGGACGAGACGGCGAAGCTTGCGGTGTACCGGGTTGTTCAGGAAGCGATTTCCAACGCTCGCCGTCATTCCGGCGCGGATTCCGCCCGCGTGTCACTCCGCCTCTCGGGTCGTACTATCGTGGCAGAGGTTACCGACGAGGGGCGCGGATTCGATCCCGACAGTATTGTCGATGGATCACGCGGACTCGGGCTCATCGGCATGCAGGAGCGAGCGACCATGATCGGTGGGCGCGTGACGAGCACGACGGCTCCCGGTGAAGGCACGACCATACGACTTGTCATCCCCGTCCGAGGGGCGACGGAGAAAGGATTCAACCAGCATGGCTGACACGATCAAGATCTTGCTGGTGGATGACCACGCGATGTTTCGAGCGGGGATCAAGGCGCTGATTCAGGCCGACGAGCGCCTCGACGTCGTGGGTGAGGCGAGCACCGGGGACGAGGGCGTCGACAAGGTCCGCGAACTCAAGCCGAATATCGTGATCATGGATCTCTCCATGCCCGGCTCCAACGGTCTGGAGGCGACACGGAGAATCGCTGCCCTGGAACTGAACACGAGCGTGCTCGTGCTCACCGTTCATGCGGAGGAAGAGTACCTGGTGCCGGTCGTGGAGGCCGGGGCCAGCGGGTACCTCACGAAGACGAGTGCCGACACCGACCTTCTTGAGGCCATCAAGGTCGTGGCACGGGGGCAGGTCTTCCTGCCTCCCAAGGCGGCCACGCTCCTGCTGCGTCGCTATAAGGATGCGGAGGGTGAGGAAGCGGCCGGGCTGAAGGATCTCAGTTCGCGGGAGCAGGAGGTCCTCGCTCTGACCGCGGAAGGCTTCAGTTCGCGGGAGATCGGACAGAAGCTGTTCATCAGTCCCAAGACCGTGGATACCTATCGGTCGCGCATCATGGACAAGCTCGGCCTCAGCCACCGGAGTGAGCTGGTGCGTTTCGCGCTTCGCGTAGGACTGCTGAAGGAAGTCTAGCCGAGTTACACCCCGGGTCCGGCTGCGCGTGAGGGTGCCCGCTCGTGACGGTCCCTGCGCCGGGTCAGCCGACCAACTCGTTTGCCGCGGTCACGACGTCATCGATGCGGAACGGCTGCCGCATCATGATGTGTCGACCCTCCTGCCTCCACGCGCTGAATACGGGGCGCGCCGCAGCCCCCGGGACAGACAGAGAGATGAGGGCGACATCGGGAAACTCGTCGACCAGTTCGCTCAGGGGACCTGGCGCTTCTTTCTCCGGGCTCGGCAGGCCAGCAACGACGAGATCCACAGGCTGCCGGCGCATGACGCCGACTGCGCCGTACTGGTCACGGACGCGCACGACGTCGTACCCCTCATCCACGAGGGCATCCCGAATCACGCGACCGAGTTCGGTCTCTCTCTCGATGACTACGACGACCGGGACGGACCGCACGAGTGTCGAGCCTAACGCGGGTCCACGGTCGCGAAGACGCCTGCCTCACCCGTATGGGTGAAGGTCAGAACCTGATACGGACGCGCGTTGGCCCCCTCCATACCAGGTGAGCCGATGGGCATGCCCGGAACCGCGATTCCCGCAACCGGGGGCCGCTCTGCAAGAAGTTCCTTCACCTGCTCGGCCGGCACGTGCCCCTCGACGACGTAGCCGTCGATGATCGCCGTGTGGCATGAGGACATCTGGGGTGGCACACCACCGTCCCGTTTCACCGTCATGAGATCGGTCGTGTTGCGTGCATCTACGACGAAGCCCGCCGCTTCCATATGATCGACCCAGCCATTGCAGCAGCCGCACGTCGGAGACTTGTACACGAGCACGGTCGGCAGGTCCGGGTCAGACGTTGTGGCCTGGGCGAGAACACCATCGGGTGCTGCATCCGCGGTGGAGCAGGCGGCGGTGATCGCGACGAGCGTGAGGGCAAAGAAGCGGCGCATCTCGTTGGTTCCTCGAAGTTGGTGCACTCTGCGACAAGTATAGGTCGCCGCGGGGAGTCCGTCAGCCGTCAGCCATGCGGAGCCCGTCAGCCGTCAGCCGCGAGCGAGGGCGATAGGGAGACCACGACGCCACGGCGCATCACGCACAGCGGCTCGTCGAGCGACTCGGGGTGCTCTACGGGATCGTCCGACACGACCAGGACATTCGCAGGATCCCCAACGTCGAGCGCACGAGGTCCTGGACTCCGGTCGGCATCAGCTGGCAGCAGGTAGCGGGCACCGAACCCTCGGAAGACCCGCGCTCCCGTCGGAACGGGGGCCGCGTCGAACGGGCCGATCCATTCGATGCGATTTCCGCGGACCACCACGGTCTGATGCTCCGAGAACTCCCGGCTGTCGAGGTCCGTCAGGGTGAAGTCGTGGAACACCGTCACGTCCGAGAGGGTGTCCGGGTCTCCCACAGTGAGTGCAGCGGACCCACGATCATGGGCGACCGCTCGCTCGGACACGGTTGCCGAGTCATGGACTGTGTCGCGCTGATCACCCTCGTGCACGAACAGTGTCGCGAGCGCACCACTTACGAGGGCAATGCCGAGGACGTCTTTCAGGTCGAAACGCACCGGAGGTCGATCTTTTGGGGGGGCGGCAGAACGGGATTCACGACTCAAGTCGGCCGTGAACCCGCTCCAATATAGTTCGGTGCCGGTCCGACTGAAGGCTCACCTTCTTCATGTTCTCCGGACGACGTACGCCCCGCAGCACGGGGACGGTCTCCCCGGAGGCCATGCGAAGCCCGGCGGGGTCCCGTAGGGTGCCGGCCCAGGACGAAGGCGTCCTGTCCTAGCGGGCCGTGTCGTGGGCCTCCGTTCGCGCGTTGGCCTGGTCGCGCGCCTGCATGGCCGTGCCGACCGCGGATGCGCCGGGGATCGGCATATCGGCGACGATGCTGTCCTTTTGTGCTCGAGTGAGCGTTGCTCCGGGCTCTGTGTCATTCGAGCCACATGCGGCGAGAAGAGCTGTGGTGAGCAGGGCTGCGAGGCCACGGAACTGTGTCGGAATCTTCATGATGCACACTTGCTGAGCGGAGCGACGAGTGCAAGTTCGGCGTCATGCGACGCATCGGGTTGGGGAGCCAGATCCTCATCGGCATGGCAGTCGGCTCCGTTCTCGGCGTCGCTCTCGGTGACGCGGTCGGCTTGATCCAGCCGATTGGGGACTTCTTCATCCGACTGCTCGTCCTCGCCGCGATTCCGCTCGTCTTTTTCAACTTGCTCGCAGGTCTGACGGCGCTGAGCGACGTCAAGACGTTCGGCCGGCTCGCTGGGAAAACGATGTCGTACTTCGTGACGACCGATGTCCTCGCGCTCGTCCTGGGTCTGGGTGCGATGGCCATCCTGCGCCCCGGGGTGGGGATGCAGCTGACCGGGCAGGTGGACGGCCCGGTCGGTACCGTTCCGTCCATCGGCGAGGTTCTCCTGGGGATGATTCCCCGAAATGTCTTCGCGGCCTTCGCGGAAGGAAACGTGGTGCAGATCGTTGTGATCGCCGTACTCCTGGGCATCGCGACGCTTCTCCTCGCCGAGGAACCGCGCGCCCGACTCGCACGCGCCTATCGAGATGGAGCGGCACTCTTCCGACGGCTCGTCGACCTCATCCTGCTGACGGCTCCCGTCGGGATCGGTGCGCTGATGGCCGTGACGGTCGGCACATACGGGGCCGCCCTCCTCGGCCCGATGGCCCGCTTCCTCCTCGGGGTGTACGCTGCGCAGCTCGTGATCTTCTTCGCGTACATGGCTCTGCTCCGCTTCGGAGCCGCACGGGCTCCTCTGGCGTTTCTGCGTGAGACCGGACCCCTGTGGGCAACGACCGCCGCGACGACGTCGAGCCTGGCCTCGCTCAGCGTCTCCCTGGAGATGGCAGAGCGGATTGGGCTGCCTTCGTCGATCTACTCCTTCACGCTCCCCCTCGGTGCCCAGCTGAACAAGGACGGCACCTCGGTCATGCTCGGCGCGGTCCTCGTGTTCACGGCACAGGCCGCCGGCGTCTCGTTCGCCCCGGCGGCGCTCCTGTCCGTCGTGCTGATCGGCCTGTTGCTCTCGGAGGGGTCGGGCGGTATTCCGGGAGGCGGGTTCGTCATCGCGCTGATCTACGTCCAGGCGTTCAATCTCCCGATCGAGGTGGCCGCGATCGTGGGAGGGATCTACCGACTCGTGGACATGGGCAATACCACCATCAACGTCATGGGTGACCTGGTCGGCACGTCGCTGGTCGCCCGCTCCGAAGCCAGAAGGGCATCGTCGTGAACGAACACATACGGAGTCTGTTTCCGGGCGCCTCTGAGCGCACATATCTGAACATCGCGGCCAAAGGGCTGATCCCGGCCACCGTGCGCGACGTCGTACACGAATACCTGGATGCCCAGGTGTCCGGAACGAGCAACAAGGACGTGCTGCGCGAGGGCGTGGACGAAACACGAGCGATGCTCGCCTCCATGATCGGTGCGGATGCCGACGAGGTGGCGATCACCAAGAACGTGTCGGAGGGACTGAACCTCTTCGCCGCGAGCCTTGAATGGCGCGCCGGCGACAACGTCGTGATCTGTCCGGAGCTCGAGCACCCCAACAACATCTATCTGTGGTTCAACCTGGCTCGTCGCTACGGCGTCGAGGTGCGGTCGATCGAGCCGGTGGACGGGATGATGCCGATCGAGGCCATGGTCGCGGCGATCGACGAACGAACGCGGATCGTCACCTTCCCGACCATCTCGTTCGCGCCGGGTTTCATCACGGACGTCGAGCCTCTCGTTCGTGCTGCGCGCTCTGCCGGCGCGTGGACCCTGGCGGACGGCGCTCAGTCCATCGGCTCACTCGATACGGACGTGCGCGCGCTCGGGATCGACGCTCTCGCCGTCGCGACGCAGAAGTGCCTGCTGTCGCTGTACGGTTTCGGCTTTCTCTACGTTCGTCGGGAGGTGGCCGAGCAGCTCGTGCCGATCCACGTCGCACGCTACGGCGTGTCGCTCGACGCGCACGAAACCGCGTACTCCGACGGTCCGCTGGAGTATGCGCCGGGCGCTCGGCGCTTCGACCTGGGCAACTACAACTACCTGGGGATGACCGCGACTCGAGCCGCACTCCAGCTGGTCACCCGGGTCGGAGTCGGCTCGATCGAGACACACGTACGGGGGCTCGCCGCGGAGCTGGCCGAGGGATTGATCGATCTGGGCATGCCGGTGGTCGGTGGCCGCCCGGGAGCCCACCTCGCGCACATCGTCTCGTCGGGCCACCTCGGGGGCGGGCGGCACTACTCCGCCGACGATCCGGAGGTCAACGCCCTTCACCGGCACCTGGTGGACGAAGGGATCGTCTTTTCCCTGAGGTCGGGTGTGCTGCGCTTCTCATTCGGACTCTACAACGACGCATCCGACGTGGAGCACGTGCTCTCCAGCGTTCGGGCGTGGAAAGAAGAAGGAGTGTTCGCCTCATGAGCCGAGGTTTCCAACGTCGAGTCGGGGCGCGCGCCGCCCATCTATCCATTCTTCTGCTACTGGGTTCGGCTCCTGCGCTCGAAGCCCAGCGCGCCCGGTGGGACGACGCCGTCACACGCTTCTCGGCGACCATCGCGGAAGACGTCGCGGACGACGGCGCGGGTGGGATTGCCGCCGGGGTCATGGTGGACGGTGACCTCGTCTGGGCCGACGCATGGGGTCTTGCCGACCGCGAGACTCGGGAGCCGATGCTGCCCTCGTCCGTGTCACGGACAGGCTCGATCTCCAAGTCGGTCACGGCGGTTCTGATGATGATCCTGGTCGACGAAGGCGTGATCGGACTCGACGACCCGGTGTCCCGGTACCTCCCGGAGATGGATGGTCTGCAGGATCGGCGTGCCGGCACCGAAGACGTGACGTTCCGTCACCTCGCGTCACACACGGCGGGACTGGTTCGCGAGCCGGCCTGGCCGGAGTCGGTCGTCGGGCCGATCGAGGATTGGGAGCGTCGGATGCTGCAGTCGATTCCCCGAACGGCGTACGACTCGATTCCGGGTGCCCGCTATCAGTACTCGAATATCGGCTTCGGCATACTCGGTCTGGCTCTGTCTCGGGCGGCGGACCGGCCCTTCATCGACCTGGTCGAGGAAAAGATCTTCGTCCCGCTAGGGATGACCGGATCGTCGTTCATCGTGAAGGGTGCGGAGCTGGGGCCGCGCCTGGCGCAGGGATACACCGTGCGCAACGGCACTGTGAGCGGGGAGGCCCCGGCTCGAGAACATGCAGGCCGGGGATACAAGGTCCCGAACGGAGGCGTCTACTCGACGGTGGCTGACCTCGGGCGTTTTCTCGGGGCGATCGCGGGTGTGCGCGGACTGCGGATCCTCGAGGAGTCGAGTCGAACCGAAATGCTGCGTATGCAGACCCCGGAGGATCCACAACGCGGGTATGGTCTGGGCTTGACGCTGACCGTGGACGACGAAGGCAATCGCCTCGCGGCGCACGGTGGCTCAGTCGCCGGGTACAACGCGTACATGGCGGTCGACCCGGACCATCAGGTGGGTGTCGTGCTCCTCAGGAACTACACAGGCGGCAGGACGAATCTCGGACGGGTCGCACAGTCGCTGCTGGAGGAGTTGCGCACGTCCCGGCGTTGAACGGGCAGGTGCTTCGTCCTGCTCCCGTCAGCGTTCAACGTTCAGCTGTCCTCGTCGAGTGTGGCCGCTACGTACGCGATCGCGTGCAGCGGCACCGCGATGAACGCCACAACGATCGACTGGATGACCGGGTCGACGAACGCGAAGGGGATGAACGCAAGGGTCCAGAAGACCGTTCCGAACAGCGCGACGTGAGCGAGGACTCGTCTTGGTGCCTCGATTCGGGAGATGAGGATGTTCAGTCCGCCTGTGAAGAAGAGCAGCAGGCTGAACGAGACGCTGAACATCCGGAATTGACGCCACATGCTGGGCGTGAGGGGGTCCGGCGATCGTGCCTGCTTCATGGCATTCATCGCGAATTCTCGCAGGCCCCCGATACCGTTTTCGAGGACGAAGGTCCACACGTGAGCGGTCGTGTGTGCCAGCCCCGTCACGATCAGCCATGCGCCGGCCACGGCGAGCCAGAATCGGGGATTACGAAGCATGAGGTGTCCAGTCGGCAAGCCGTTCAGCGAGTCTGAAGATGGAGATCGGGGCGGAGCCCTCGGCCTTGTTGTTGGCGATGACGAACGCCTGACGTTCCGCGATGAGCGCGTCGATCACGGTCCTCGCGATCGCATCACGGGAGGAGGGGTCCTCGTCGACGATACGATCGAAGGGCTGATAGCGATCCTTCGCCATCTGATACTTCAGGCCGGCGCGGAGCATCCATCGGAGGACCAGCACCGGTTGATAGAAGGGGGAGACGATCTCGAGTTGTTTGTCCAGTGGGGCCATCGCCGGGTGCACCGTATACCCATGGGCGACTCCGGTCGCCTGAAGCAACGCGGCGTAGTCCTCGTTCAGGAACGCCGGAGTCCGTAGTTCCACCGCGTACGTGGGGCCCTCGGGGAGGGCATCGAGGAAGCGATAGAGCCGCTCGTGGAACCGTCGGACGCCACCGACGAGGTTCGGCGGGATCGGCGAGAACTGGAAGAGAAGCGGTCCCGCCCTGCTCGTCAGCCCCTCGAGCATCGGCGTGAGAACCTCGTCTACCGCGTACTGGGGATCCAGGAAGTGCGGGTTCGTACCGCGCACCCCGAAAGCGCTCGGATCGGTGGGGGACGTGAGCAGCCGGTCGGCCTTCACCACGAACCGGAAATCCCGGGGCACGGCCTCCGCGTACCGGCGATAGGTCTCCACGCCGATCGACCGATAGTACGTGCGATCCAGGCCGACGGTACGCAGGAGGGGGTGCATCGCGTATGCGGAAAGCCCGTGCTTCGCGAGCCGGTCCTGTGACGCGGATCGGTCGTAGACGATGCCATTCCATCCGGGGAAGCTCCACGAAGACGTACCCAGCCGCACCGACGCCGACACCCGCCTCGCGACGTCCTGTACCGCATCGGGTACGGGCGCGGGCCCTACCGGGGCACCGGTTGCGACCGGCGTATCGTCTGGAAAGAGACCGAGCTGGAGATCCATGTGTGGAGGGCTAGCGTAACCCCGGCCGTCGATCAAGGCGCTATCTTGGTCGCCATGGACGTTCAGATCTTCGGCGTGAAGAACGATGCCGACGTGCGAAAAGCGGAGCGCTTCTTCAAGGAGCGCCGCATCAAGATCCACTTCATGGATTTCAAGCAGCGGAATCCGTCGAAGGGCGAGCTGCGCCGTTTCTTTCAGAAGTTCGGGGAGGAGCAGCTCATCGACCGGGATTCGAAACGTTTCCGCGCGCTGGGGCTGCACACCGCCTACTACGGCGATGAACGCTGGCTGGAGATCGCGTGTGACGAACCGATGATCCTCCGACAGCCCCTCGTTCGAAGCGGCAACAACCTTTCCGTGGGTCCAGCCGAGGCGCAGTGGAAGGAGTGGGTGGGGTAGGGAGCCTTACCCGGAGTCAGGTGTTCCTGAGCGCATGAGCCGGTAGCCGGCCGCGACGGTCACCCATTGAAGGCCAGGCACGAGGAGCGCGGTGTAGAGTGCCGGGATCCCGAGCGGCTCGCCGGTCATCAGGGGACGTGCGACGAAGATCGAGCCGTAGCCGGCCACGCCGAGCCCGACGAGGACGATCGCCACCAGCACGGACGCTGGCCGCTCGTCGAGACCGTCGGTCCGTCGTGCCCCCGGCCGTACCGCCCAGAACAGGGGGGCGAGGACCCATGCGGCCAGGAAGGGAGCCGCAACCATCACCTCGAGCGTCTGGGTGAACGACGTGGACCAGACTCGTGACGCGAGAGACCCGACCCCGCCCAGTACCACGAAAAAGGTGCCGACCAGCCCCGCGGCCAGGATCGCTTCGCGTTGGGCCCGTCTGGTCATGAGGGGTTGGGTGTCGCTTCGGTGGTGGCTTTCGCCACGAGTCGCCGGAGCGAAGTGGTGTTGCGCGTGGTCGTGCGCACATCCCGGGTTGCGCGGTCGATACCGGAGCCGAACAGCGGTGATTCGCTCAGCTTACCGCGAGTGAGCCAGTGGATCTCGCGCCCCTGCATGATGAAGCGGTCGTGACGCGAATCGAGCGCCCGCAGCGCCGAAGTCAGGGACTCCGGCGCGGGATCATCAAGAAAGATCACGTAGTGGGACGCCGCCACCGGGTCCCACTCGGTGGGCACGGGTGGGTCGAAGGCGATGACTCGGTCGAGCTCATCCGAAGTTCGGATGAAGGTCGCGACCTCGAAGCCCAACGCCTGAGCGAGGTGCTGTTCGATCTCGGCGGCCAACGCCGTTGGGTCGTCGCGCTCGGTCGAGAATCCGACGTTGCCGCTCGCGATGAACGTCCACACTCGGTGGAGACCCATGTCCGCGAAGAGCGCGCGGAGGGTGTCCATCTTCACTCGATGGCCGCCCACGTTGATGCCTCGGAGGAGCGCGATGTAGCTGTGCATACACGCGAAGCTGGTGATCGGTGACCACGTCGGCCAGCACCGACGTCGGTGTCGGACTGGGCTGAGCCCTTCGAGGTCTCGCTGATCGGACGAGGCGCGTCATCAAGGCGGACCCTGGCTGAGCCCGGGCCTTATGACGTCAGGAAACCGGTCGGCTCCTCGGCAGCATCTTCACGGCCCAGAGACCGGAGTTGGTGTCCGCAAAGAAGACATGGCCTTTGAAGGGCTGAACGCCCCACACCATCGTCGCGTTGGGTGTGTATCCGGATGGTGACGCGGATTTGAAGACGGCGATCTCACGACCCTGAGTGTACAGATTGCCCATGAGCTCACCGCTGACGTCCACCATCCGTACACCTCCTTCGTAGTACGCCTGATACAGGACGTCGTCCTCGACCCACATGTTGTGCGTGCCGAACTCCGGCACCTCGTAACGGGCGACCATCTCGGGGCTCTCGGGATCCGTGAAGTCGATGATCTGGATGTAGCCGCGTGTCGAGAGCGGGATCCCGCCCAGGCCAGTCGCCGGGTCGTATTGGTCTGCGTACGATCCCATCGATCGCGGATAACCTGCCCAGGCAAGGCCTCGACGGTTCATGATCTCGTCGCCGAGGAAGAGGTAGGTCTTCCCTGTCGCCTCGGAGTAGTACGGGAACGCTGCGTGGGTCGCACCCGACGGCGTCGGGTAGTTGGTGACGAAGACCGGATTCTCGGGTGAACCGCCCCACTGCCCGTTTCCTACGTCCACGACGACGACGCCGGTGCCCCACTCCGACGAGAACGCCAGCCCGTTCGCTACCCAGACGTCGTGAATGCGGCTGTCCGGGTGATTGTATTCTGAGACGTATCTCGGCGCGTAGATGTCCGACATGTCGATGATGACGTACTTGTCGCCGTCGGAGAGCGCATAGAGGTAATCGTCCGCGGCGAACATGTTGTGCACACCGCCCGTGATGCCCTCCTCGTAGACCGTCGCGACCCTGGGCTCGCTCGGTACGGCCATGTCGACGATGACGAGTCCGTTCCGTCGGTTGGTCGCGCCTTCGCGGGAGAGCACGGCGTACCGTCCGTCCGGTGAGGCTTTCACGTCGTTGACCGTTCGCGCGTCGACCTGGACTGAGTCGTATTTCACGGGGGCTGCGGGGTTGGTCACATCGTAGAAGAAGGCGTATCCGCCCGAGACCTTCGAGCCGGTGATCACATAGTCCCGGCCGTCGAGGCCTTCGAAGGCCCACAGGTCCGTGGTGCGGTACCCGTCTTCGGCTCCGTGTCCGACGACTTCCAGTTCCTGGACGACGTCGCGGGGCTTCGCATGAAACGAGTGGCGGGCACTGACCGTGCCGGCGGTTGCCGTGACCGTGTGGATGCCCGGTACGTCGGCGACGTACGAGCCGCCGTCGTCGATCTGGCCGGTCGCCGCGACGCCGAGCATGCCCTCCGTAGCCGTGTAGGCGTGTGACCAGCTTACGGGGATGTCATCCCGGATCGCGCCGGATGCGTCCCGCACGACAGCCTCGAAGCGAATGACGTCACCCGTGCGCGCTTCTGTCGGACCGCCCGAGAGATCCAGGGAGATTCCGGGAAGGGCCTCCACGTCGTATCCGAGCGAAGTCGTGACCCCTTCGAACGAGGCCGTGATGACCGCGCGGCCCGGCGCCACGCCCGTGACGTTGCCGAAGCCGTCCACGGTCGCCACCGAGGGGTCCGACGAACGCCACGCGACCGCGGGATCCGGTCGATGCGAGCCGTCCGCGTGGAGGGCGTGCACGTCGTGCTGGATCATCGTGCCGACGAACAGCGTCTCGTGGTGGCCTGTCACGTCGAGCGTCTGGATCCGCGGCCATTCGACGACCACGGGGACCGTAACCGACAGGGGCGTGACACCCGACCCGGCGGGCACGACCAGCGTCGCGATAATCTCGAACTCTCCCTGGGCGAGGCCCTCGACGAAGCCGTCGCCGACCCGCACGGCACTCCGTGGACCCACGACCCGAAGCGGGACGTCGATCGACTCGCCGGAAGCATCGACGGCAGAGACCGAAAAGGGCACCTGCTGACCGAGGGGCACGACGACACGATCGGTGCTGGGCACGAGGCGGGTGACGCCGGCCATGTCCTGGGCCGTGGCCGGCGCAGATCCGAGTCCCGTGAGCAGGAGGGTGAGCAGTGCGGCGCAGATTTGGGGCAGACGCTTCATGACGACCCGCTGGATCCGGAAGACACATCTCCCGGTGATCCGGTTCGAGGGAATGGAGGCGCCAGGGCGCCGGCGATCAGTTCGTCGGCAGCTCGATCACGTCGAGTTCGGCGACGAGCGCAATTTGTGATCCGTCCGGGCTCACGGCGAGCCGCGACAGGTTCACATGCAGGTCGGCGAAGTCGGCGATCTGCTGCCACGCCGCATCGGGCTCATACCGACGAGCGAATACGCGCGGGCCATCGGCCATCAGCAGGACCCGGTTCGGCGTCCAGGCGTGAAAGTCGCCGCCAGCCACGGTTTCCGTGATCGGCTCCGGTTCACCGCCGTCCCCCGGCAGACGCATGATCGTCGTCGAGCCGTCTTCGTTCCGCTGCACGTACGAGACGTCGAAGGTTCCCGGGATGTTGTGAATCGAACGCCCGATGTCCTCGGTCACGACCCGCGCCCGACCGGTGCGCACGTCTCCCACCTGAAGGGTCGGTGGGCTGCCGAGCACGAACATGACCAGCGTAGATTCATCGACCCATTTGTGATATCCGACAGGCGCGACGTCCGGCAGGATGACGGAGGGGTTCAACCCGTCGAGGCTGAACCTCCACAACCGCTGGGTGGAGTCGGCTTCGACACGGATCGTTGAAATTCCGGAGCCGTCGGGAAGGGGAGTGGCCGAGTATTCACTCTCGGGTGCGCTCTGAGTGATCCGTGTGACCCGCTCGGAGGCAAAATCGTACCGCCAGATGTCGGATTGTCCGCTCTGCGCATCGTTGGCCGTGTACCAGAGCCCGGATCCGTCCGGCGTGAAATACGGCTGATTGTCGTAGTCCGGGCGCTGCGTGAGGTTGGTCGGGTTGCCGATCGACGGGAGTCCGCCGGGGCCGTCGGACAGGTCGGCGATCAGGATGTCGGCATCACGCGGCGGTACGAAGGCCGGCGCCTCGGCCTCGACAGCGTCGCCGGTGTCGTCCGCCTGGCCACCACATGCGCCCGTGAGCAGGAGAAGCCCGGCCGCAAACGCGGCCCCGCTTCGCGCATGCCAGCGAGGTGATCGGATCGTCATCATCCCTGGAGGGATGCGATCAGGGAGGCGCAGCTCCCAGGAGCACCGCCGCTTCCGAGGACCAGGCCCAGGAAACGAGCGAGGAAGCCCTCCAGTTCCTGACCGCCCGAGCCGAGCACACCACTCTCGGCGAGATCGAAGAGCTGCTGCTCACCGGAGAAGCGCACGATCGTCCGCTCGGCCCGCTGTCTCCACTCGTCGTACGTGTCGTCCGGGCCGAACACCATTTTGTGCAGGTTGATGCACGGAGCGAGCATGTTGAACGTGGCCAGGTACTCCCAGCGAAGGCCACGAAGCGCCTCTTCGTTCTCGACGAGGTCCGGAACGCCCTGCAGGAGAGCCCGGGCGTCCTGAGGGATCAGTCCGGCGCGCGCCTTGGTTGCCGCCATGAGCGCGCCCCGTCTCGCCCACGCCAGGGACTCGGCGCGTTCGGTGTCTCCGAGGCCTTCATAGTACCCACCCAGCGCGTCCCCCCCCTTCTTGGTGAGTTCCACGCCGATGAGGTTATCCAGAAGCGTCGGGCCGTGGTCGATGAGCAGGAATCCGGTTGCAATCAACTCGTGCAACGTCTCCTCGGCACCCGCAGCGTCACCGTCCGCTGCCTGTACGGCAGCGCGCGCAACCTGTGCGAGCGCTGCCGTCCGGAACGCCTGGAACCTGGGCCAGGGAAGCTCCTGGAAGGTGAGGGAGTCCGCGAAGGGAAGCGCCCACCGGCCACGGGCCACGTCTGCGGCTACGGCGGTGGCCAGGAGGTGAAACTCGTCATGCGCGGGGTGTTCGGCCGCCTGACGGAGCGCGGCCTGCTCTCGCTCCGAGAAGTCGGAGAAGGGCGTACGCATCAAGTCCGCCGCGACACGATCCGAAAACGGGTCTGGAAAGGCAGGGTCCGGGAACCAGGGCTGGGCGTATCGCGTCGTCGGGGCAGCTTCCGTCGGCTCCGGCGCACCCATGAACCCGACGAAGGCGACGTTGTGCAGCGCCGCACCCGCGGCACCGGGGGTCACGGTCGGGTCTTTCTCGACGTCGTACCGTCGGAGGGCCTCGGCTCCACCGGCCATCTCCTGGACTGCCAGGAACGTCGGCACCGCGATCTCGGCCAGAATCGGCCCGATCGCGGTCGTGACCGCGATGGTGGCGGTGGGTCCGAAGCCGAGCAGGAAGAGCAGGACGACCCACCCCGCCGCAGACCTGAACGCAGGGGCTTTACCCCGTTCTCCGGGGCCGAGCGCGACGGTTTCGCCGGCCTGATCCAGCCGGGCATTCCACGCGGCCGACTCGGTGTGGACGCGGTTCGCCCCCTCCTGAGCGTTCCAATCACTCTGGAGGCCGAGCACCAGGCTGCCCTGGCGGATTGTGAAAAACGCTCCCAGGACAAGCAGTGCGACTGTGGGCGCGACGGTCAGGAGCCAGATGCCGGAGGGAGTCACGAAGCCGCGAGCGGCCAGCAGAATTGCGAGACCGAAGCCAACCAGCAGCCACACGGCGCCGGCCAGGAGAAGGAGGCCTCCAAGGAGTCGACTGCGGATGAGGCCCTTCTGACGCGGCTCGTCGAGGAAGGCGAAGTGCCTCTTCCCCTGAATGAGGAAGCCCGTGTCACGGCCCACATCGGTGCAGACCTCGAGAATGGTCAGCAACCCGTAGCCGAGCTCGGCGGCCGCCGCAGCGCCACGCGCCGTCATCCAGAGCTGAGCGAAGGCGAAGAGGATCAGGATCGCCCCGATTCCGGCGATACCGAGTCCCAGCTCCCAGTTGTCCTCGAACGGGCCCAGCGAGTAGAACGGCTGTTCGACGGCGAGCGCCCACAGCAGGGGCATGACGAGAATCAGGCTACCGGCCCAGCTGAGCCCGATACTGCGCCAGAGGGTGCCCTGGAGTCGCTCGGTTCCTGGAGGGGGCCACGAGAGCGGCGGCGCAGCAGGTGGGATCCCGGACGTGACGTCGTTGCTCATCGCCTTCTCTTGCTTCGGTGAGCGCGTGCTCGGCTTTAGGCCAAGATACGTGGTCGGCTTGAGGCCAAGATAGACCTTCGCTCGCCGATGCGCCGGTTTTTTTTTGAACGGGTCATCGCCTACGGCGCGGGCGGAGTGTCACATCAAAGGCACTCCAGTCGTCATCGGGGTGTGGCATCCAGCGGCTTCGGCGAGGAAACTGGGCGACATGACGATGCAACTGAGGCGAGCGTTCCTGATCCTTACGACGGCAGCAGGTCTGGGGGGGTGTGACCCTTTCGGTCTGAGCCGAGGGGGTGAGGGTGAGCTCGAGGCGAACCGGAAGCGGTGGGCGTCATTGGCGCTCACGTCGTATGAATACGTGCTGGCTCGGAGCTGCTTCTGTCCGCCGGCGTTCCTGGGTCCCGTGCTCGTTCGGGTCGAGGACAGCGTGGTCACAGAGCGGAGCTTCGTCGAGGTGATCGAGCCGGATCCCGGCGCTCCCGGTGAATCGTTCCCCTCGGTCGCGGGGCTGTTCGACATCATCGCCGACGCGTACGAGCGGGACGCACACGTGGTCGAGGTGACGTATGACCCGGAGACGGGCGTCCCGCTCGACATCTATGTCGATTACGAGCAGAACGTGGCCGACGAAGAGCTCGGTCTCACCGTGGAGTCACTCCCGGTGCCCATCTCCTGAGGTCCCGTCCCGCAGGTACTGGAGGCTGACCCGGGGCGCGCCGAGCCCCCATCCTCTCCAAGAACGCGGCTGGAACCCTATATTCCCCAGCCGGTTCGATCGATCGGGTCGACCGATCGAGTACTCGAGAGTCCCCTTGGACGCACACGATTCGTCACGCCGCCTCGCGACCCGTCACGGTTCCTGCTCCGGATCTTCGCCCGCGCCCGTTTCTTCGGCACGCGGCCGGGGAGGCTCGTGGCTTCTGGGCCCGTGGTGACCGCTGGCTGGCACACAGCGGTGTGACGGTCGAACTGACCGCGAATCCTGCCAGGGAAGGGGACCGGTTCGCGACGATCGCCGAGGCCGCTCGAGGTGTGGCGCGGCGCGCTGTACTGCCGAGTGGCGTGGCCCGTGCCCCCAGGGTTCAGTTCTACGGTGGTTTTTCATTCCGGTCAGACCATCGGGCAGGGGGCGTTTGGTCGGACTTCCCGGACGGCGTCTTCCACCTCCCCGCTGTCGAGCTCGAGGGGGACGGATCCGGAGATGCGTGGCTCCGGGTGCGGGCTCTGGTCGACGCGGAGTCGGGGGACGAGATCTTCTCTCATCTGCGCACTCGGGCGGAGGCCCTTCGGGCTGAGCTCGCGTCTCGGGCGGACTTCACGGGTCGGTCGAACCCGGTGCGAGGTCGTGCGACCGCGACGGAACGTGCGAGCTGGGAGGCGGCCGTAGAGGCCTCGCTCGGGGCGATCCGGTCCGGCTCGATCTCCAAGGCGGTGCTGGCGCGCACGATGGATGTCGAACTCGAGCGGCGTGTCGATCCGGTGGACGTGGTGGCCCGACTCTGGGATGTGAACCGGGGCAGCCACGTCTTCCTCTTCGAGCCCGCCTCGGGTTCGGCCATTGTCGGTGCCGCCCCCGAGACGGTTGCCACTCTTCGAGATGGCGTCTTTCACGCGACCGCGGTGGCCGGTTCGATCCGGCGCGGTGACTCCCCGCGTGAACAGGCCGAGCTCGCCGCACGCCTGCTTGCGTCGGACAAGGATCGAGCAGAGCAGCGGATCGCACTCGATGACATGATCGCCCGCCTCGAGACGGTGGCCCATCAGATCCGCACGGATCCACAACCGCATGTCCTGACCCTCGCGCGCATCCAACATCTCGAGACGGAAATCCGGGCGTCGGTCCCGGCTGGGGTTGGGGTGCTCGACCTGGTTCGTCTGCTGCACCCGACCGCCGCCGTTTGTGGTCTCCCTCGTGATGCGGCGATGGCGTTTCTCGAGCGGGAGGAACCGTTCGAGCGAGGCTGGTATGCGGGTCCGGTGGGCTGGTTCGACGCGGAAGGCAACGGGGTCTTCGCTCCGGCGCTCCGCACCGGCGTGTCGATGGGCTCGGGGTGGAGGCTCTTTGCCGGTGCGGGCATCGTGGAGGGATCCGTCCCGGCGCTCGAGTGGGAGGAGACCGGGATCAAGTTCGAGCCGATGCTCGACGCGCTCCGTGGTGCGGGTGCCGACCTCGGGCTGGCCACCGCGCGCGACGCCGAAGTCGTCGGTCGGGACGAGTGACCGGCTCACCTGCGAACACCGCCTGGGCGCGCAGCTTGCTGGACGAGCTGGCGCGGTCCGGGCTGCGTGACGTCGTGGTGGCACCGGGGTCTCGATCCACGCCCCTCGTGATGGCGTGTGCGGCAGATGAGCGCCTTCGGGTGCGGGTCCACCTGGACGAGCGCTCCTGCGGCTTCTTCGCCCTCGGGGTCGGGAAGGCCACCGGTCGGCCGGCCGCGGTGGTGACGACCTCCGGGACGGCCGTCGCGAACCTGTATCCCGCAGTGGTCGAGGCGAGCCAGTCCGGCGTCCCGCTCATCGTCCTGTCCGCGGATCGGCCGCACCGGCTCCGAGGCGCCGACGCCAATCAGGCGATCGATCAGGTCAACCTCTTCGGGTCGTACCCAAGAGCCTTTTTCGAGCTGCCTGAGCCTACGCTCGAGGCCCGCGCGCTGCGGCATGTCCGAGGTGTCGCGGCGCGGGCGTGGGCAGGTGCCTGCGGGCACCGTGCCGGACCAGTGCATATCAATGTCCCGTTCGACAAGCCGCTGGAGCCGGCGAGCCCTCCGGCCGATCTCGTGGCAGCGGATCCGATCGCGTTCGGGGGGCGCCCGGACGGGGCCCCGCTTGTCCGGATCGACGCCGCTCGCCCGAGGGCGTCGGACGAGGCGCTGGCTGATCTGGCCGGGCGGCTCCGAGATCGCGCCGTTGTTGTCGTCGCGGGTCCTGCCGAGGATCGCGAACGACTGGGGCCGGCGGTTCGGCGCTTCGCACTCACGACCGGCTTCCCGTTGCTGGCGGACCCCCTGAGTGGGGCCCGTTTTGGCTTCGAGGACGATGCGACGGTCGTCGCGGCGTACGACCTCTTCCTCCGGGACGACGAGGTGCGCGCCCGACTCTCACCGGAGGTTGTGGTCCGTGTCGGCGCATCCCCGACGTCGGCCGCGGTGCAGCGTTGGCTGTTCCAGCACGCCGACGCGACGCAGATCGTGATCGACGACGGACCGAGGTGGAAGGATCATGGAGGAACGGCGGCTACGTACGTCGTGGCCGATGCGGTGGACGCACTGGATCGGCTCTCCGCGCGCTGGCCGGCGCCTCACCCGCAGGAGGGCTTGTCGGGGGCGGATTCGTGGGCTCGTGCCGATGCGGCGGCGCGAGAGGCGCTCGCCGGGCTCAGCGACGCGGCGCTCGGCGAGGGCGGGGTAGCCGCCTCGGTACTCCGTGCGCTTCCCGAGAGCGCAGCGCTGGTCGTCTCATCGTCGATGCCGATCCGGGACGTCGACGCGTTCGCACGACCCGATGCCGTCTCGGTATCCGTCTTGTCGAGCCGCGGCGCGAGTGGAATCGACGGCGTGGTGTCGACCGCCTTCGGGGTAGCCTCTCAGAACGCGGGTCCGACCGTCCTCCTGATCGGCGACGTGGCCTTCTTCCACGACCAGAATGGTTTGCTGTGGAGTCGCGAGACCGATGCGCCCGTGGTCATCGTGCTCGTCGACAACGACGGCGGAGCGATCTTCGGCATGCTTCCGATCGCCGGATATGATCCGGACTTTACGACCTACTTCACGACACCCCACGGGCTCGACCTGTCGCACGCCGCTCAGGGGCATGGTGTCGACGTCGAAGACGTGGCGATCGTCGGTGTCGAGGAGGCGGTCCGTGAGGCCCTCGCCACCGGTCGCACGAAGCTCCTCCACGTGCGTACCGACGGGGCAGAGGGCCACCGGCTCCGGGCTGCGGCGCGCGACGCTGTGGTCGATCGGGTGCTCGACGCCCTGACGTAACGGAGGCCCACCCCTCACGTGGGCCGTGACCGTTCGATAGCTTCTCCCGATCGAATCCCCCGAGACGGACAGGATGAAGTTGCCCACGTCGACTGTTCTGGAAACCGAAGGCGGAAGCGTGGTCGTGCCTCCCAGGCTGCCCGGCCGATGAGCCACGTCCCCTTCCGCGCGTTGCTGCCTGTGTTGGGCGCGCTCGGCGTGGCCGCATGCGCAGGCCAGAATGAGGCGCTGTACCGTCCGACGCCGGAGGACCTCTCGGTCGAGGCACCGGACTCGTTCCTGGTCGACATCGAGACCAGCGAAGGCACGATGACGGTCAAGATGCGACGGCACTGGTCGCCGCAGGCCGTAGATCGGATCTGGCATCTCATGGACAACAACTTCTATGCGGGTGCCAGGATCTACCGGATGGTCGACGGCTTCGTCGCGCAGTGGGGTTACTCGGGTGATCCTGCTCGCGATTCCGCCTGGCGGGCGAACCCTCTCGACGACGAGCCCGTGGTCGGGAGCAACGTTCGCGGCACCGTCAGCTTCGCTCGTGCGGGTCCTCGGACGCGCTCCTTCCAGCTGTACATCAACCTCGCCGACAACCAGCGCCTGGACGGTCTGGCATCGGGCGGCGTCACGGGGTATCCGCCGATCGGAGAGATCACGGAGGGTGAGGAGATTCCGGCCGGCTTCTACGGTGCGTATGCCGACCGCACTCCGAGTCAGGACTCCATCCGGTTGCAGGGTAACGACTATCTGCGGCGCGAGTATCCCCAGCTCGACTCGATCATCGAGACGCGGATTCGGGGCAGCTGGCGCTGACCGGGTGAGTACGGACGCGGCCTCGTCGATCGGTCGAGCCCAGGCGTGGGTCATGGCCGCTCGACCCAAGACCTTGACTGCCGCCGTTGCGCCTGTGGCGGCGGGCGCCGGACTCGCCGCGCACGATGGCGTGTTCGCTGCTCTCCCCGCTGCCGCTGCGCTCGCGGGCGCGATCCTCATTCAGATCGGGACCAACTTTGCGAACGACTACTACGACTTCGTTCGGGGCGGGGACACCGAGGAGCGCGTCGGTCCGACACGTGTGACGCAGGCGGGAATCATCGAACCGTCGGCGGTGAAACGGGCCATGTTTGTCGTGCTCGGTGCGGCGATGCTCGTCGGTGTGTACCTCGTTGCGGTCGCGGGATGGCCGATCGTCGCAATCGGACTGGCTTCCGTGGTGTGCGCGGTTGCGTATACCGGTGGACCGTTTCCGCTGGCGTACAACGGCCTCGGAGACGTCTTCGTCTTTCTCTTTTTCGGCCTGATCGCCGTTGGGGGCACGTACTTCGTCCAGGCGCTCGCCTGGCCGCCGGACGCATGGCTCGCCGGCACCGGCCTGGGAGCCCTGAACACCGCGATTCTGGTCGTGAACAACCTGCGCGACATCGAGACCGATCGCCGGGCGGGAAAGCGGACACTCGCGGTGCGTCTGGGGGTGGGGGGGACGCGCGCCGAGCTGGTACTCCTCTTCGCCGCCGCGGCCCTCGTGCCCGTCGTCGGGTGGCAGGTGTTTTCGTGGCCGGTCGCATCTCTGGCGGCGCTGATCGCCATCCCGATGGGTCTTCAGCCGCTTCGCACGGCGTTCCGGTACGAGCACCCTGCCGAGTTGATTCCTGCCCTCGGGGAGACGGCACGAGTGGTCGTGGTGTACGGTGCGCTCCTGGCGGCGGGTCTGGCCTTCGGCTGAGTCGATGATGGATTTGCTCGCACGGTGTCCGGCGTCGGGAGCGGCCGACATTCTCGATGACGGCGCGGACACCATCACGCTGGACGCGCTGACCGCTCGGGTCGCGGCGGCGGCGGCCCAGTTGCGGTCGGACCCGCCCCCGGGGGGCGTGCACCTTCTGTCCATCGAGTCGGATTTCGACGGGATCATCGAATTGCTCGCGACGTGGGCGGCAGGTCTGGTCGCGGCTCCACTGAATCCGATGCTGACACCCGAGCAGCGAACGCGAGCGTCGGAGGCGCTGTCGACGGCGACGCTGCCCGAAGAAACGTGCACCGTACTGTGGACGTCCGGAACGTCGGGCACGCCTCGCGGGGTCGCCCTGTCCTGGGCGAGCCTGGAGGCGAGCGCGCGGGGTTCCAGGACGCGCCTCGACCTTCGAGGCGATGACGTCTGGCTCGCGTCGTTGTCACCGGCACACGTCGGGGGCGTCGCACTGGTGACGCGCGCTCTCTTGCTGGGAAACCGTCTGGTGGCGAGTGGGCGATTCGATGTCGAGCGGGCGATTGCAGCCCTCGAGTCGGATGAGGGGCCAACCCACCTGTCCCTCGTCCCGACGCAGCTCCACCGCCTTCTGGACGCGTGGAGACGTCCCGAGGCGCCGAGCCGGCTGCGCTGCATCCTGATCGGTGGTGCGCACGCGCCCTCGGGACTCGTCACCCGGGCTGTTCGTCAGGGTTGGCCGATCGCACTGACGTACGGAGCGACCGAGATGACCTCCCAGATCGCGACCGCGACTCCCGCCGAGGTACGGGCGGGCCCTCTCGATGTCGGAGTGCCGCTTCCGGGGGTCGAGGTTCTCATCGCCGATGACGGGGAGATTCTCGCGCGAGGCGCGACGCGGGCGCTCGCGTACGTCGCGGGGGACTCTCGACCTCTCGCCGACCCGGACGGCTGGTATCACACGGGAGATATCGGGCGACTCGATTCAGGCGGGCGACTGACCGTGACCGGGCGACGGATCGACCGGATCGTGACCGGGGGTGTCACGCTCGACGCGATCGAGATCGAGGAAGCGCTCCGGGGTCACCCGGCGGTGCACGACGTTTGTGTGGTCGGCGTGCCCGATGAGGTCTGGGGCGAGCGGGTCGCGGCGTGGGTCGAGCCGGTCGAGGGTGAGTTCGACCTCGACGACGTCGAATCGTGGGCTTCCGAGGCGCTGGGGTCCTCGAGCCGACCACGTCTCTGGAAGGTCGGCGGCACGTTGCCTCGCAACGCCAATGGAAAGGTCGATCGAGCCGAGGTGCGCTCGGCGTTCTGACGAGGTCGGCCGCGGGCGGAACCGCCCAGTGGGTGGTGACCGGTCCGAAAGGAGGGCGGTCCCGCACCGCGAGCCGACGTCGTACTACCGGAGGGCGAAGCTGACGCCGACCCGGAAGCTCATCAGATCCGCATCCGACCGGTTGGGGTAGAGGAGCACCGAACCGTCTGGCTGGTCCACGACGTCCCCTTGGGTCAGGTAGTTGGCGACCTGGTTGTCGACCTTCTCGACGCCGACGTCGATGAAGGCTCGTCCCCCGGCACGCATCCGCAGCCCACCACCGTATCTCCAGCCGAACACGGTGTCGGAGTAGTTGGTCGTGTCGAGGTTTGGTCCGTATCCGGCGTAATCGTCCATGTGAGACGACGTCACGAAGAACGAGAGGCCCGCGCCTGCGTGCACGTACGGCTCGATATCACCGCGAGCGAGAACGATCTCAGGCCCGACGGAAGCGTACAGGATCGAGTTCGTCGTCGTCACGTCTGACCCGAACCGGCATGTGAAGTCGCAGTAGAACGTCTGTTCCATGCCGTAGATGATCACACCGAGGTCGACCCGCGCGCGCAGGTGTCCGCCTGCAGCCATGGGGGCTCCTCCCGAGACCTCCATTCCGAATCCGTTGTCGACCAACGTACCCATCTCACCGACGGGGTTGGCCGCGACGAAGCTCAGACCCACGAATCCACCCGGCCCCACGTGCTGGGCGTCGAGCCCGGCCGCCGAAGCCATCAGTCCCACGATCAGCAGAATCCCTTCGTGTTTCGCGCGCTTCATCATGCCCTCCATGCCGACTCCTCGAATGGCATGAGTTCCTTGTGCATGGCGTGTGCCATCAGTGCGGAAATCTACAGGCCATTGTCTCATAATGCTTTAGGCGTGCTCGCCGTCGGCTGTGACGGGGGCAAAGGTGTCCCATCCGGAGGACATGCGAGTGCCCCCTGCGCTGGCGCGCCGCCGGGCCGGAGGTCATGTTCGCCGCCCATGAGCCAACAACGCAGATCTCATTTCGTACCGAGAACGCCCGAAGGCCGCGTCGCTGTTGTCGCGTTTCTCCTTCTCTTTTTCCTCTCCATGCCGCCGGTCACGCATCGATTGCTCGACCGGCCGGAGACGTGGGTCGGGGGCGTACCCTTCTTATTCGCGGCCTTGTTCGTCGTCTACACGGCTCTGATCGCGGTGCTCGTCTGGGCGTGGCGGAAGGGGATCTGACATGGAGCCATGGGTCGTCGCCACGAGCCTGATCTTCATCTACCTGCTCGCGACCATCGTTCTTGGCGTCATCGCGAACCAGCGGATGACGGTCGACATGGAGGATTTCCTCCTCTATGGCCGTCAGGCCGGCTTCATCGTCCTTTATCTGACGGTCGTCGCCACCTTCCACTCCGCCTTCGCGTTCCTCGGTTCCGGCGGCTTCTTCTACACGCACGGCATCGGCTTCTGGGCAGCCGGTACGTGGACGCTCCTCGTCGGCGCGATCACCTACGTCCTCGGCCCCCGGATCTGGGCGCTCGGTAAGGCGAACGGGTACATCACCCCCGCGGACATGCTCGCCGACTTCTACGAGTCGGAAGCCGTACGGGTCGCCGTGGCGATCGTCTCCGTTGTCTTCACGATCCTGTACATCCAGGTCCAGGCGCAGGGCCTCGGGTACATCATCAACGTGGCGTCCGGAGACCGGATCTCATTCGAGATCGGCACCTTGATTCTGCTCATCGTCGCGGCCGCGTACCTGATGGCCGGCGGACTCCGCGCCGTCTACTGGACCGACGTGATCCAGGGAGTATGGATGTACGTCGCGGTGTGGGTCGGAGCGATGTACCTCGCGTACGACCTCTTCGGTGGACCCCTGCAGCTCTGGGCGGAGGTCCGCGCACAACGACCCGACCTCCTGAGCCTTCCGGGACCCGAGGGTTTCTTCACGCCGGGCATGTGGATCGGCATGACGATCACCCTGTCCTTCGGGATCATCTTCCAGCCGCACATGATGATCCGGTACTACACGGCGGTGGACGCAAAGACGCTCAAGCTGCTGGGGGCGACGACGCCGATCTACCTGATGACCCTGTACGTGCCCGCTGCACTCGTCGGCCTCGGCGGAGCGGTTGCGATGCCGGGTCTCGACGTTCCCGACCGGATCTTCCCCGAGCTCCTCTTCGCGCACGCCCCGCCTATCCTGACCGGAGTCATCCTGGCGGGCGCCACGGCGGCCGCCATGTCGACGCTCGACTCGATTCTGCACGCGAACATGAGCGTGCTCACCCGCGATGTGTACCAGCGCTACGTGGCCCCGGACCGGGAGCAGAGCCACTATGTATGGGTGGGGCGGGGTATCGTGGCTGCCCTGCTGGTCGTCGGGTACTTCCTCTCTGTTCGGACCTTCGACTTCCTCGTGGTCCTCGTCACGCTGAGCGGGTCGGGCGCGCTCCAGCTCATGCCGGCGATCGTTGGCGTCTGCTTCCCGACGCGACGGACGCTGACTCGGACAGGGGTCCTGGCCGGACTGCTGGTCGGGCTCGGCACCTTGTACGTCACGCTCGTCGTCACCCCACACCCGCTCGGGCTGCACGGCGGAGTGTGGGCCCTGCTCTTCAACGTCGCTACCGCGGTCGGCGTGTCCGCGGTGACGGATCCACCCACCGAAGCAACGCGGGATCGCATCCACGGAGAAGTGGAGCGACAGATCTATCCGGAGACCTCGTCATGACCCGTTGTATTCGTCCGAGCGCTGGGCGTCCCGGCCGTCCCTCTCGAATCGGGGCGGCTCTCTCGCTCGCGCTGGCGGTCGCCCTTTGGCCGGCCCCCGCGGTCACACAGGTCCAGCAGGGTCCACCGCCGCCGGAGGTCGGACCGGAGCGTGGCTCGCTGGTGATCGTCGGGGGCGCCATGCGCTCGGCGGAGATCTACGAGCGCTTTATCGACCTCGCTGGTGGCCCCGACGCGCATATCGTGCTCGTTCCGACGGCGGGTGGCGCAACGGAATACGACGAGTTTTACCAGGGAATGAACGCGTGGCGTGACCACGGTGCGCGCAATCTGACGCTCCTGCACACAATCGACCCCGCAGAAGCCGACACCGACGAGTTCATCGAGCCGCTGAAGACGGCGGCCGGCGTCTTCTTTTTCGGGGGCCGCCAGTGGAGGCTCGTCGACGCGTATGGCGGGACGAAGACGGAGGAAGCGTTCCGCGAGGTGCTGGATCGCGGTGGCGTCATCGGCGGCTCGTCGGCCGGAGCTTCGATCCAGGGATCCTTCCTGGTGCGCGGAGATACCCGGACGAACACGATCATGATGGGTGACCACCAGCGCGGCTTCGGTTACCTCCGAAACGTGGGGATCGACCAGCACGTCATCATGCGCAACCGTCAGTTCGACATGATCGAGGTCATCGAGGCCCACCCGGAACTGCTCGGGATCGGAATCGACGAGGACACCGCACTCATCGTGCAGGGGGATCGGGCACAGGTTCTGGGGCGCTCGTACGCGCTCATCTACGACAACCAGGCCACGACCGGTGACGGCGGGAAGTTCTACTTTCTCGCCCCCGGTGATCGCTTCAATCTCGCGACCCGGGAAGCAACCAGGCCGAGCATCACCCAAAGCCCGATCCAGGGCGTAGAGAAGAAGCCGTGGGGGAGCGGATCATGACCGAGGCATCGGAACACAGTCACGCGGACGAGCGCCCGTCCGTGACCGACCCCGAGACGGTTGCGCGTCACGCCGAGTACTGGCGGAGGAATATCCGACTTCTGGGGATGCTCCTCGTCGTCTGGTTCGTGGTCTCGTACCTCTGCGGGATCGTCTTCGCGGAGGCGCTGAACGCGTTCACGCTTCCGTTCACAAACTTCCCACTCGGCTTCTGGTTCGCGCAGCAGGGCGCCATCTACGCCTTCGTGATCCTGATCTTCGTCTACGTGAAGCTGATGAACGATCTCGACCGTGAGTTCGACGTGGACGAGGGGGCGAGTTCATGAACGTTCAGGCCTGGACCTTCCTGCTCGTCGCGGCGTCCTTCGCGCTCTACATCGGAATCGCGGTATGGTCGCGCGCATCGTCGACCAAGGACTTCTACGTCGCGGGTGGTGGCGTATCTCCGCTCGCCAACGGGATGGCGACCGCGGCGGACTGGATGAGCGCCGCATCGTTCATCTCGATGGCTGGCCTCATTTCCTTCATGGGGTACGACGGCTCCGTCTACCTCATGGGTTGGACCGGCGGTTATGTGCTGCTGGCTCTCCTGCTCGCGCCCTACCTGCGCAAGTACGGTGCGTTCACCGTGCCCGACTTCGTCGGCGATCGCTACTACTCGCAACTCGCCCGCATCGTGGCGGTCGTGTGCGCGATCTTCGTTTCGTTCACCTACGTCGCGGGTCAGATGCGCGGCGTGGGGATTGTCTTCGGGCGCTTCCTCGAGGTCGACGTGAACGTCGGCGTCGGCATCGGCATGGCGATCGTCTTCTTCTACGCCGTGCTCGGCGGGATGAAAGGCATCACGTACACGCAGGTGGCCCAGTACTGTGTACTGATCTTCGCCTTCATGGTCCCGGCGATCTTCCTTTCGCTCATGATCACCGGCACCCCGATCCCGCAATTCGGGCTCGGAGGCGTCGAGCAGGCTTCGGGCATTCCGCTCCTCGAGCGCCTTAACGGGCTGCACCGGGAGTTAGGGTTCGGACCGTATACCAGCGGGACGAAGTCGACCCTCGACGTGTTCTTCATCACCGCGGCGTTGATGGTCGGCACCGCGGGACTCCCCCACGTGATCATCCGCTTCTACACGGTGCCGCGCGTACGGGATGCCCGGATCTCCGTGGGGTGGGCGCTGCTCTTCATCTCACTGCTCTACACGACGGCGCCTGCGGTCGCCGTCTTCGCGCGGACCAACCTGATCAACTCGGTACAGGATGTCCCGTATTCCCAGGTGCCGGAGTGGTTCACCAAGTGGGAGGATACCGGACTCCTCACCTTCAACGACGCAAACGGGGATGGTCGGATCCAGTACGTGGGTCCGGAGTCGTCGATGACGAACGAGCTGACGGTCGACCGCGACATCATGGTGCTCGCCAATCCGGAGATCGCGAACCTGCCGGCGTGGGTGATCGGGCTGGTCGCGGCGGGTGGGCTGGCGGCCGCGCTTTCGACGGCTGCGGGTCTCCTGCTGGTCATTTCGTCGGCTGTCAGTCACGACCTGCTCAAACGAAGTCTGATGCCCGAGATCACGGAAAAGCAGGAGTTGTTGGCTGCGCGCTGCGCGGCGGGTGTCGCGGTGATCGTGGCCGGGTACTTCGGCATGAATCCACCCGGCTTCGTGGCCCAGGTGGTGGCGTTCGCATTCGGCCTCGCGGCGTCGTCATTCTTCCCAGCCATCATCCTGGGGATCTTCTCGAAGCGGACCACGCGAGAAGGAGCGATCCTCGGCATGGTGAGCGGTATCACGTTCACCGCCGCGTACATCGTGTATTTCAACTTCGTGAACCCCGAGGCGAACAATGCCGCGAACTGGTGGTTCGGGATCAGCCCCGAAGGCATCGGCACGCTCGGTATGTTGCTGAACTTCGCCGTCACGATGGTCGTGTCGCGTATGACGCCCGAGCCGCCAGCTCAGGTTCAGGTCCTGGTCGATCTCATTCGCGTGCCGCGCGGTGCAGGAGAGGCTCACGAGCTGAGCATCTAGGTGCAGCGCAACCCTCACGACACGTTCGAGCGTCCAACCTGATCCTCACCGCGTACTTCTGGAGTATTCCATGATCCGATCGATGTCCCATCGCGCGATGCTCGCCGCGCTTACCCTGACGATGGCGACACTCGTCGCGTGCGGGGACGGAGACGCCGCCTCGGGCGGCGCGGTGGGGGGGAGTGCCGCGGTCTCTCTCGGTGCTCCCGCGGTCTCGTTCCCTCAGGACTTCGGGGCGATCCAGACGGTGCTCGAACGTGCCGACGGCACGGTTCTGGTTGCCGACCCGCTCGGGGGCGCACTCTACGTGGTCGACATGGCCGGGGGCACGCGCGAACAGATCGGTCAGGAAGGGCAGGGGCCGGAGGAATACCAGCAACCGGACGCAGTGTGGGCGCTCCCCGGTGACTCCATCCTCCTCATCGACCTGGGCAACGGACGTATGGTGTCACTCGGGCCAGATCTGGAGTTCGGACCGACCGGGCCTCTGTCGACGGGGGATCCGCGAAGCGGCCTGACCATTGCGATCCCGCAGGCCGTTGACGCGGACGGAGACGTCTATGTTCGCTCGATGGGCGGTGGGATGGGCGCTGCGCGCCCCGACTCCGGAGCCGTGCTGCGGGTAACGCGGGGCACGCTGTCCGTGGACACGGTGGCGATGTTCAAGCTCCCTGAGGTCTCGATCATCGAGAGCGGGAGCGCAAACGACCGCAACGTCTCGATGAGCCTCATCCCGCTCTCACCGCAGGACGCATGGGGTGTCGGGCCGGACGGATCCATTGTGCTCGCGCGTGCGGTCGACTACCACGTGGAGTGGATCGCTCCCGACGGCTCCGTCGTCTCCGGCTCGCCGATTCAGGTCGAACGGGTCGCGATCGGGATCGACGAGAAGCGTGAATGGGCGCGCTCTCAGGCCGAGACCGGCGGCGGCATCAGCATTCAGGTCATGATGGACAATGGGGCCCTGACCACGAGCTTCGGGCGCGGTGGTGGTGGTGCGAATGCGGAGGACGAAGAGCTCGACCAGTACACCTGGCCGGACCAGAAGCCGGCCTTCTACGGGACGCGCATCATCGTTGACCCACAGAATCGCGCCTGGGTCCGTCGACATGTGGACGCTGGGGAGCCGACCCTCTACGACGTCTTCGATCGCCAGGGCGAGCGGGTCGCGACGTATGAGCTGCCATTCCGCAGCCGTGTGGTCTCGTTCGGTGCGTCCGGTGTGTACGTCGCCTCACTCGACGACTTCGACCTGAACTACCTGCACCGGTACGCGATGCCGATGTAGACATGCGTATCCCGGGCTACGCGGACGACGGTCGATCCTGCTTCGCGCGGGGTCGGCCGTCTTCGTATTCGCAGGAGGCTCCGTTCTAACGGACCGGCTGCCCGGCGACGTAGACCTGCTCGAGGCTTCGCGTGTTCTCGAGATCGTCGAGGGGATTCTCGGTCAGGACCATGAAGTCGGCCCACATGCCCGGCACCAGAACACCGCGGTCACCCAGCTCGAGACAGGCGGCCGCGACGCTGGTCGCGCTCATGAGGACCTGCTCCGGGGTGAGGCCGGCGTGGCCCATCATCCAGAGCTCCATGTGCTCGAAGTATCCTGGGAAGCGTCCCGCCGGGCCCGCGTCGGTTCCCATGGCGACCTGAAGGCCGGCATCAGAGACCGCTTTCACGTTGCGGAGTGCGACCTCGAGTGCCGCCCGGTATCCCTCGGCGGCCCGGCTGGACGCCATCCGCTCCATGAAGGCCGGCTCCGAGACTCGGGCCACCTCGCCGACGTGCGCGTGTTGCTGGAAGAACGGATCGTCGAAGAAGTCGGGGCGCTCACCGTACACGAACGTGCTCACCTCGCGCGTCAGGGTCGGGACGTAGCACACCCCCGTGTCCCGGAGCATCGAGAGGAATTCTTCGTCTACGTCGACGTCCCGGACGGAGTGAGCCACCATGGACGTACCCATGTCGAGCAGTCTCTTGCCGTCTTCGAGGTAGAAGAGGTGCGTCGCCAGGCGAAGGTCGTGTTCGTTCGCCACGTCCAGTACGGCCTGGACCGCATCCCACGGCATCTTCGTCGCACTGCCGAGGTTGTCATCGACCCGAAGCTTCAGCCAGTCGACGCCGGCGTCGACGTTGGCTTGTGCGTCGGCCCTCGCCTGGGCGGGATCGGACGCCGCGATAACCGGGCCCGCGGCAAAGAGACGCGCGCGCGGATCGGTCGGTGTGGCTGCGTCCCGAGCCGATAGGACCGCCTCTGTATCTCCGAGGCTGTTTACGGTCGTAACGCCATATCGGGCAAAGAGTTCGAGGTCGCCCCTGACTCGGTCGACCTCGTTCACGACCGCATCATCGGCCCAGAGACCGCTGACGTGTCCGTGTGCGTTGATCAGGCCGGGCACCACATAACGGCCAGACAGGTCGATGGTCTCGACCACATCGGCGCCCTCGGGGATGGTGCCGTCCGACGATACGCCGACGATCCGCCCTTCCCGGACGAAGAGGGTTGCGTTGGCCCGTGCGGCGGTCCCGGTTCCGTCCCACACCGTGGCGCCCGAGAACGCAGTCGTGGGCGCTCCAGGGTCCGAAGCGGAGCAGGCCGCGCAGAAGACCAGAGTGATCAGGACGGAGAGAGCTCGTTTCGTATCCATGATGGAGGGTACGGAGCCGTCCGGCCTCCCGCAAAATGGGACCTGGGTACCGGTCTGGTAGATCTCGTCCGGGGATGTCGGGAGGGAAGCCCGTACTGCTGGCAGACCGTGGAGCCCACGCGTACTTTGGACCATTGGCCTGATGCCGTAATCCCTTGCAGGACGGGGCGTTTCCGTCCACCGGGACCGGCTTCGGGCCGAGGCACGAACCCGAGGTCCGATTCCCGTGAAGACGCTGGCTCTCTCGACGACGCTGATGGGCGCACTGCTCATCGCTTCGGGTGCGCGTCAACCGGACGTCGTCGATGTCTCCCCCGTTCGCGTCGACACCGGGGCGTTGCCCACGCCGAGGACTGATCAGGCCCTCATCGAGGAGTATTGCGTCCGCTGTCACAACGAGCGGCGTCTGCGGGGCAACCTCTCCCTCGAGACGTTCGATGCCGCGATGCCCCAGGAGTCGCCCGCGACTGCCGAGAAGATGATCGTAAAGCTTCGTGCCGGCATGATGCCCCCGCCGGGGGTGGCCCGACCGGACGAGTCCGCGTTGATGGAGCTCGTCGAGGGGCTCGAAGAGCGCATGGATCGCGTGGCCAGCGAGCGCCGTGATCCGGGAGGCCGAACCTTTCAGCGATTGAACCGGGCGGAGTACGCGCGGTCGATCGAGTCCCTGCTGGGCCTGACGATCGACCCGGCCAACTACCTCCCCCTCGACACCAAGAGCGAAAACTTCGACAACATCGCCGACGTGCAGATGCTGTCACCCACGCTGCTCGATGCCTACCTGACGGCTGCCGCGGACATCGCCCGGCTCGCGGTGGGAGACCTTCAAGCGGGGAATCGTGAGCACACGTACTCGGTGTCCGGCTACACGTCCCAGGACGGCCGCGTCGAGGGTGCACCCTACGGCACCCGCGGTGGCACCTCGGTCGTGCACAACTTCCCGGCGGACGGCGACTACGTGTTCACGATCGTCTTCGAGCACACGACGACGGGCGACGGCTTCGCCGGCCGGCTGGCGAGGGGTGAGCAGGTCGAGATTTCCATCGACGGCAACCGCGCAGCCCTGATCGACGTCGATGCGTGGCTGTCGTATGCCGATCCGTGGGGCATCTCGATGCGCACCGACCCCATCGCCATCCGCGCGGGTCCGCGACGAGTCACGGCGGCGTTCCTCACGACGGCCGAGGGGCCTGTCGAGGATCTGCTCTCGCCGCACGATTGGTCAATCGCCGATCGCCACACTGGAATGAGTGGGTACGGCCTCACGCTGCTGCCTCACCTTCGTGACCTCGTCATCGGTGGTCCGGAGCGGGTGACGGGCGTATCGGATCATCCGGTTCGCCAGCGGATCTTCATCTGTCGACCGACGACGGCCGGGGAGGAGCGCCCGTGCGCCGAGCGCATCGTCCGCCGCATCGCGACCGATGCGTATCGTCGACCGCTCGAAGACCGCGACGTCGACGGTCTCATGGGGTTCTACGACGAGGGAGCGGCCGAGGGCGGCTTCGAAGTCGGAGTCCGAACCGCCCTGCAGGCGATCCTGGCCAGCCCGCACTTCGTCTTCCGCTTCGAGCGAGGGCAGGGAAGCGTTGCGGACGGCCCGTACGAGATCGGAGACCATGCACTGGCATCCCGCCTCTCGTTCTTTCTCTGGGCGCTCCCTCCTGACGAGGAGCTGCGGAGGCTTGCCGACGAAGGCCGGCTCTCGGACGATCGGGTCCTTCGCGACCAGGTCCGGCGCATGCTGTCGGATCCGCGGGCGGAGGCGCTGGGCTCGCGGTTCGCGGGTCAATGGCTCCGCCTTCAGGACCTCGATAAGGTCCACCCCGACTCGTACTGGTTCCCGGACTACGATCAGCAGCTCGCCGACGCGATGCGATCCGAGACGGAGCTCTTCTTCACGAATCTCGTTCGGGAAGACGGCTCGGTCTTCGACCTGTACACGGCCGACTACTCCTTCATGAACGAGCGACTCGCCGACCACTACGGCGTCGAGGGTGTGCGGGGTGACACGTTCCGCCGGGTCGCGTACCCGGACGATCGCCGCCGCGGCCTCCTCGGTCATGGAAGCATCCTCACTCTGACATCGCATGCGGACCGGACGTCGCCCGTCCTTCGCGGGAAGTGGGTCATGGAGGTGCTGATGGGTACGCCTCCGCCGCCTCCTCCTCCGGGCGTGCCGGACCTGGAGGAGACGGACGGGGCGGTCGACGGGCGTTCGCTCAGCACACGGGAACGGATGGAGGCGCACCGATCGAACCCGACGTGCAACTCGTGTCACCGATTCATCGACCCGATCGGACTTGCCCTCGACAGCTACGATGTGACGGGCCGCTGGAGGATCCGGGAACAGGGCGCGCCGATCGACACCCGTGGCGAGCTGTATGACGGGACTCAGATCGACTCGCCGGGTGCCCTGATCGACGCGCTGCTGCGACGCCCCGATCCACTGTTACGGACCTTCACGGCGAACCTCATGGCATACGGACTCGGACGCCGGGTCGAGTACGCCGACCAGCCGGCCGTACGCGCGATCGTGCGCGATGCGGCAGACGATGATTACCGCCTTTCGAGCTTCGTGCTCGGGGTGGTCATGAGCGACGCCTTCCGCATGCAGTCCGCGGTGCTGACCTCGACCGAAACCTCCAGCCCGGCTGGAGGATAGAAAGAGCCCACACGGGACAAGGGACATGAACGTCATTACCGGAAGCCACATGGAGCGACGCACCTTCCTGAAAGGGATGGGTGCGTCCGTCGCGCTCCCGTTTCTCGATGCGATGGTACCTGCGGGTCGGATGGCCGCCGGCGCGGTCGATGATCCGACGCGCTTCGTCGCCATCGAGCTGGTGCATGGAGCCGCGGGCTGCAGCGAGTGGGGTGCGAGCCAGAATCTCTGGGATCCTGCCGACGTCGGGCGCGATTTCGATCTGACCCCGAGCGCGCTCCGGCCTCTCGAGGAGTGGCGCAGGTGGATGACGATCGTCAGCAACACCGACGTCCGAATGGCCGAAGCGTTCGAGGCCAATGAGATCGGAGGCGATCACTTTCGCTCGAGTGCGGTCTTCCTGACCCAGTCGCATCCGAAGCAGACCCGTGGCTCCGACGTCTTCGCCGGCACGTCGATCGACCAGATCTACGCGAACCGCTTCGGTCAGGATACGCCGATTCCGAGCATGCAGCTGTGCATCGAGCCGGTCGATCAGTCCGGGGGCTGCGCCTACGGCTATTCCTGCGTGTACACGGACACGATCAGCTGGGGCTCGCCCACCGAGCCGCTCCCCATGATCCGGGACCCACGAGTCGTCTTCAACATGCTCTTCGGAGCCGGGAGCACTGCCGCGGACCGCGCAGCACGCCGACGGACGAACAGCAGCATCCTCGACTGGATCACGGGCGAGATCACCTACCTGAAGCGGGAGCTGGGGCCGAACGACACGCAGCGACTCGACCGCTACCTCGAGAACGTGCGGGAGATCGAGCGTCGGATTCAGTCGGTCGAGGCACAGAACTCGACCGGGGAGGAGCGTCAGCTGCCAGGGGCTCCAGCGGGCGTGCCCGACTCGTTCGAGGAGCACATGCGCCTGATGTTCGACCTTCAGGCGCTGGCGTTCGCGTCCGACATGACGAGGGTGTTCTCCTTCAAGACCGGCCGAGATGCATCCGGTCGGGTGTACCCCGAGTCAGGGACCGATCGACCGTTCCATCCAGCGTCGCATCACGGGGGCAGGGAGGAGGCCATCCTCGATTTCCAGAAGATCAACGAGTATCACGTGAGCATGCTCCCGTACTTCCTTGAGCGCCTCCAATCGCTCGACGAGGGCGGGACGGATCTGCTGGAAAAGACGATGATCGTCTTCGGTTCGCCGATGGCGGACGGCAATCTCCACAACCATCGGCGGTGCCCATTTGTCCTTCTTGGTGGAGCCAACGGACAGCTCGAGGGCAACGTGCACCTGAAGGCCCCGGACGGAACGCCGATGGCGAACGTGATGCTTTCCCTGATGCACAAGCTCGGTATGGACGACATTCGCAGCTTCGGCGACAGCACGGGTGATTTCTCGTTGACGGTGCCGTACTCGGCGGCGCCCGCAGGCTGACGGAGAGGGCAGGAACTCGATGGTCGGATTGAAAACGACGGCGACATTCGGAGCGCTGGGCTCGCTGCTCGTTCTGTCGGCGGGTGTCGGAGGACCGGTGGACACCGTGTGGACTGCCGCGGCGTCAGCCGGAGCGGCGGATGTCGCAGTCGCGCCCGCACCGACGCCTTCGGCAGGACTCGACGAGAACGACGTCATTCAGGAGTACTGCGTGCGCTGTCACTCCGATCGACGCCTTCGGGGGAACCTCTCCCTCGAGTCGTTCGACGCAGAGCAGCCGCATCTGCAGGGAGACGTCGCGGAAAAGATGGTCGTGAAGCTCCGTGCGGGTATGATGCCACCGCCCGGTGTCGCGCGCCCAGCTGGCGATACCCTGGAGATCCTTGTCGAAGCGCTGGAGGCGCGGCTCGATCGTATCGCGCAAGATCGGCCCAACCCCGGTGCGCGGACATTCCAGCGCCTGAACCAGGCCGAATACGCGGCTTCGATCCGGGACCTGCTCGGACTGGAGATCGACGGGGCCGACTACCTCCCGCCGGACACCAAGAGCGCGAACTTCGACAACATCGCCGACGTTCAGATGCTGTCACCGACCCTGCTGGACGCGTACCTGAACGCTGCGGCCGAGGTCAGCCGGCTGGCGCTGGGGGATCCCCACGCGACCTCGACCGAGACGCAGTATCGCGTGCCGCGGTGGGCCTCGCAGACCGAGCGGGCCCCGGGCGCACCCTACGGGACGCGTGGCGGCGTGTCGGTCGTCCACAACTTCCCGGCGGACGGCGACTACGTCTTCCGCTTCTCGTTCCACCACGAAACGACGGGTACGGCGGTCGGGAACGGAGCATCTGCTCTGAACACGACGCCGGAGAGTCCGGAGCAGATCGAAATCTCGGTCGATGGGGAGCGCGTCGCGCTGATGGATATCGATCGCTGGATGCACGTCTCGAATCCGGAGAGCGTCGACATGCGCACGCCCCCGATCGCGGTGCCCGCCGGGCCCCATCGGGTGACGGCGGCGTTCATCATGAAGGCGGACGGGCCCGTTCAGGATCTCATCTCGCCGCACGACTGGTCGCTGGCGAGCACGGCCATCGCGGGGACCTACGGCGTGATGTCGCTGCCTCATCTGCGGGACCTGGTGGTGGTTGGACCGGAAAACGTCACGGGAGTCTCGGACTCACCCACGCGGAGAGCCGTGTTCACCTGCCGGCCGACGAGCGCGCAGGATGAGCGTCCGTGCGCCGAGTCCATCATCGAACGGCTTGGCTCCACAGCGTTCCGGCGTCCACTGACCGATGACGATCGAGATGCCCTCATGGGCTTCTACGACTACGGTGCCGAAGACGGCGGCTTCGAGATCGGCATTCGCACGGCTCTGGAGGCGATGCTCGCGAGTCCTCACTTCGTCTTCCGCTTCGAAGAGGCTCCGGGCGATGTGCGGCCGGGGACGCTCTACCCGATCCAGGACGAGGATCTGGCGGTGCGGCTCTCGTACTTCATCTGGGGCCTTCCGCCGGATGCGGAGCTCCGGGCGCTGGCCGAACGAGGTGAGCTTTCCGATGACGACGTCCTCGAGGAGCAGGTCGAACGCATGCTCGCGGACCCGCGGGCCGAGGCACTCGGATCGCGCTTCGCGGCGCAGTGGCTCCGGCTGCAGGACCTGGACAAGGTCCACCCTGACGTCCGACTGGAGCCCGACTTCCACCAGCAGCTCGCCGACGACATGCTCGAGGAAACCGAGCGCTTCTTCACGAGTCTGATCCGGGAAGATCGGCCTGTCTTCGAGCTGTACACGGCGGACTACACCTTCCTCAACGAGCGCCTGGCCCGACACTACGGGATCGAAGGTGTCACCGGCGACGACTTCCGTCGGGTGTCGTATCCGGACGACATGAGGCGGGGTGTACTGGGACATGCCAGTGTGCTCACGCTGACGTCGCAGGCCGGGCGCACGTCGCCCGTGCTACGCGGCAAGTGGGTCATGGAGGTCGTCATGGGTACGCCTCCTCCTCCTCCTCCTCCCGGGGTGCCGACCCTCGAAGAGACCGAGGAAGCCGACGGCGGTCGTGTCCTCACGACTCGCGAGCGCATGGAGATTCATCGCAAGAATCCAACGTGCAACGCATGCCATCGGTTCATGGACCCGATCGGCCTGTCCCTCGACAGCTACGGTGTGACGGGCAAGTGGCGCGTCCGTGAAAACGGCAACGCCCTCGATACGCGGGGCGACTACTACGACGGCACGCCGATCAACAATCCGCGCCAGCTTCAGGAGGCTCTGCTCAAGCGGCCAATCCCGCTCGTGCGGACCTTCACGACGAACCTGATGGCGTACGGACTCGGCCGTCGGGTCGAGTATTTCGATCAGCCGGCTGTCCGGCAGATCGTGCGCGATGCCGAGGAGCAGGGCTATCGCATGTCGGCCTTCTTCCTCGGTGTCGTGAAGAGCGACGCCTTCCGCATGCAGAGCGTGCCCGCGTCTGCGCAGGACAATTGAAACGAATGACTCAACGCGCCTCGTGCGCCGGAGACTGACCCGATGGAGTTCCTGACTGGAAAACACATGGAGCGGAGGACCTTCCTCCAGGGAATGGGCGCGAGTGTCGCGCTTCCGCTCCTCGACTCGATGGTGCCGGCCGGACGTCTTCGCAGCTCGACTCTCGACGATGATCCGACCCGCCTCGTTGCGATCGAACTCGTGCACGGATGCGCGGGAAGCAACGATTGGGGCGCGAGTCAGAACCTCTGGGCGCCGGCGGAGGTGGGGAGGAACTTCGACCTCACGCCGAGCTCCCTGCTGCCGCTCGAGGATTGGCGTGAGTACCTGACGATCGTCAGCAACACGGACGTCCGCATGGCGGAGGCCTTCGAACCGAACGAGATCGGTGGAGACCACTTCCGCTCGAGCGCCGTGTTCCTCACCCAGTCGCATCCGAAGCAGACCGAGAGCTCGGATGTCTACGTCGGGACGTCCCTCGATCAGATGCACGCCAATCGATTCGGGCAGGCGACGCCGATCCCCTCCATGCAGCTGTGCATCGAGAACGTGGACCAGGCGGGGGGCTGCGCGTACGGCTACTCGTGCGTATACACGGATTCGATCAGCTGGCGATCCCCGACCGAGCCGCTCCCGATGATCCGCGACCCTCGTGTCGCCTTCGACCTCCTCTTCGGCGCCGGAGGCTCGCCCGAAGAGCGGGCTCGCCGTCGTCGCACGAGCAGCAGCATCCTCGACTGGATCACGGACGACATCGCCCGCATGCGACGCACGCTGGGCCCCAACGACTACGCGCGCCTGGACCGGTACCTGGAGAATGTCCGCGAGATCGAGCGCCGGATTCAGGGTGTCGAGGCGCAAAACAGTACCGGTGAGGAACGCGCGCTTCCGGGCGCGCCGGCTGGCGTCCCGGATTCGTTCACTGAGCACATGCAGCTCATGTTCGACCTCCAGGCGCTTGCGTTCGCCTCGGACATGACGCGCGTATTCGCGTTCAAGACCGGTCGCGATGCTTCGTCTCGCGTGTATCCCGAAAGCGGGACGGAGACGCCGTTCCACCCTGCGTCCCACCACGGTGGTCGTGAGGCCGCGATTCTCGACTTCGCGGTGATCAACAAGTACCACGTCAGCATGTTGCCCTACTTCCTCGAGAAGCTCAGGGACATCGACGAGGGCGGGACCAACCTGCTCGAGAAGACGATGATCATCTTCGGTTCGCCGATGGCGGACGGGAACGTCCACAACCACCGGCGCGCACCGCTGATCGTGCTCGGGAAAGCGAACGGGAGACTCGAGGGGAACGTGCACCTCAAGGCCCCGGACGGGACCCCGATGGCGAATGCGATGCTCTCGATGATGCATACGCTCGGGCACGAAGAGATGGACAGCTTCGGAGACAGCACGGGCGAGTTCTCGCTCAACCTCGCCTCCTCGGCGTCGCCGGACCGATGAGACTGCGGGCGCACGCTCTTGGGGGACTGGTCGCGACCCTTCTGCTCTGGGGCGGGATCGCACCCGAGGCACCGGTCGCGGACGCTGCGATGCGGGGCGATGTCGCCGGGGTCGAATCGCTGCTCCGCGCTGGCGAGGATGTGAACGCGGCTCAGGGCGATGGCATGACCGCGCTCCATTGGGCAGCCGAGCTCGGCCATGCCGGACTCGCCGAGACGCTGATCGCGGCGGGTGCGTATCTGGACGCGGTGACCCGGCTCGGTGACTTCACGGCCCTGCATGTGGCAGCCCGGGCGGGTGAGGGGGCGGTCGTCCGCGCCCTGGCGGACGCGGGCGCCGACGTCTCGGCTCGCACGTCGACCGGTGGCGTGACACCGCTCCACTACGCTGCAGCCTCGGGCAGTGTGGATGCGGTGTCCGTGCTCCTCGAACACGGCGCGCTCGTCGACGCCCGCGAAAGAGCGTGGCAGCAGACCCCCTTGATGTTCGCCGCCGCCATGGGTCGGACCGAGGTCGTCAGAAGCCTGACTACCGCGGGGGCGGATCCTTCGCTCACGGCCCGCGTCATGGATATGGACGCGAGAGAACAGGAGGATCGAGCGGACCAGCGCCGCCAGGAGGAGCTGCAGCGACGGATCCTGATGGCCCGGGACGGTCGGGCTCCTGAGCGCCGGGGTGGGTACGGCGAGCCAACGGGTGCGCGCCAGGCCGAGCGCCAGGACAGTGCCCGTTCCGCCCGGCAGAGCGCTGCAACGCCCTCCCGGCAGGACATCAACAACCAGCAGCGTGACCGGGTTCCGTCCTCGCGCTTCTCGCACGCCCAGCTCGTGGGGGGCTATGGCGGTCTCGCCGCCCTGCATCTCGCAGTCCGAGAGGGACACATCGGAACTGTGAACGCGCTCCTCGACGCCGGTGCCGACATGAATCAGCCGACGGCGGGCGACGGAACGCAGCCCCTCCTGTTGGCCACCATCAACGGTCACTTCGATCTGGCGATGCAGCTCTTCGAGCGCGGCGCCGATCCGAACCTGGCGAACGACGCCAACGCGACGCCTCTCTACACCGTGATCAACACGCAGTGGATCCCGAAGTCGAGGCACCCGCAGCCGGCGGATTATCTGCAGCAGCAGGTGACGTACATGGACCTGGTCCGGGCATTCCTGGACGCGGGCGTCGACGTGAACGTCCGACTCGACAAACAGTTGTGGTTCACCACCTTCGGCGACGACTACCTTCGTACCGACCGGATGGGGGCGACGCCCTTCTGGCGGGCTACGTACGCGCTCGATCTTCCGCTGATGCAGCTGCTCATCGAGCACGGCGCAGATCCGGACATTCCGACCAAGAAGACCGTGCGACCACGGTTCGGGGCGGGGGCGATCGAGAACGTCGAAACGGGGGCCAACGACCCGTCCGGGCTCCCGCCAGTGCCGGCCGGTGGACCGGGCGTGTATGCGATTCACGCGGCATCGGGCGTTGGGTATGGCGAGGGCTTCGCAGCCAACATCCACCGGGTCGTCCCCGACGGGTGGCTGCCGGCCGTTCGGTACCTCGTCGAAGAATTGGGTGCCGACGTCAATCAGCGGGATCACAACGGCTACACGGCGATGCACCACGCCGCAGCACGGGGCGACGACGAGATGATCCGTTATCTCGTGGAGCATGGCGGCGACGTGATGGTGGTCAGTCGGAGAGGCCAGACGACGGTGGATATGGCCAACGGCCCGGTTCAGCGGATCAGTCCGTTCCCGTCGACGATCGCGCTACTGGAGAGCCTGGGGGCGGTCAACAACCACAACTGCGTGAGCTGCGAGTAGACGGCTGACGCGACGCCCAGTCTGGCGGCAGCACCGCGCACGACTGGGCTCAGGAGGTTGGACGGGTCAGCGTCCGGACCCTCCCCCTTCCAACTCGGCCATCACCTC